>Ga0075425_100000901_pt1 | contig 28511 bp, 19 predicted proteins | sample SoiMethybrSBSTD4_FD_75300 | JGI IMG/M metagenome (GOLD analysis project Ga0075425, IMG submission 75300) | Bulk soil microbial communities from a Populus tree surrounding site in Tennessee, USA - Soil MetaG P. TD hybrid SBSTD4 | ecosystem: Environmental > Terrestrial > Soil > Tree plantation...
CCGGTCGGGATTGGGCGCGGCAAGCCCCATCTGGACACTCATAGCGATGCCCCGTCCAACAGGGCAGACAACTCGACGATGAGCGACGGTGGCGGAAGCCAACCAAAAACCCCGCACGGCATGCCGGCCACGCGCGGCGTTTCCGGTCCGGCCATTCCACGTACGAAAAGGTAGAGAACGCCGCCGAGATGGACCGCCGGATCGTAGGCCGGTTGCCGCCAACGCAGCATCCGATGGAGCGCGACCGCGTACAGCAGCGCCTGCAGCGGATAGTGGGCTCCCATCATGGCGTGAGTCATGCGTGCCGGGGTGTAGTCGCCGATTGTCAGGGTCTGGTCATCGACCCCGCCGAGCCAGTTGGTTTTGTAGTCCACTACCAGGTAGCGCGGCGGCTGGCGATCCGCTCGGATCCGGAGTACGGCATCGATGCTGCCGGTCAGATAGCCGCGCAGGATCTGCGTGGCCAGGACTGGGTCATCCAGCAGATCTGGATAGCCGGCCAATGGGTCCGCCGATGCAAGGTGACGGCGCAGCAGTGGACCGACCATGCCCAAGCTGACTTCGGCGGTCGTGCTGTCACCACCGGCAAGCGGGTATTCGAAACCAAGCTCGGTCAGTCGATCGCTGCGACGGATGTCGCAAAGCCGCCGCTCCGCGGCGAGCGGTCCAAGCGGCGTCCGGAAGGCTGGCAGCATCGCGCTTGCGAGATCATCGGCCGTGATCGTCACGGCCGGACCTTGCGCCAGCGTTACTGTGCACGCCTGACGCAGCGCGGCTGGCAGGTCGCCGGCCGTCGGGTCGACGCGCTCGAACACCGCATGGACAGCCGTCCCGAACTCCACGCCTGACGGCAGGTGGTGCATGGGCGAGAGTTGATCAAGACGGCTTTCGGCCGGGGTGGCTGTGGCTTCGGCAGGCACCGCCGTCGAGGTTTCTGGAGCCGACTCGTCATCCTCCCGTTTGAGGTCAGGCTCACTCGCCACTGCCGCCAATGGCAGGTCGGTGCCATGCACGGCAGCGGTGAGCGCCGAGTAGGAGGTTCGGCGCCAATCCAGATCGAGCGTGCGGTCGAAGCTGCGAACTGTGAGCACCAGCTGCGGCTCATGAATAGGCCGCCACACGGTCAGTTCGCGCGGCGCCATCACCTCGACGCTGAATCCCGGACCCATCTCACGGTTGGTGAAGGGATCGCCGTTCAGCGGGTACGTGGCCCTAGGAGTCGGCGGATCACCGGGCTCGCGAGAGGCGAATCGCTGCAGTGCCGATGCGGGCGTATTGAACGATGGTGCCCACCAGGTCACCACCTGACATTTCGCTCGGGTCAACGCCACGTAGAGCAGCCGGAGATCCTCTCCGGCCTCCTCGTCGCGGTAGCGCGAAAAGCGCTCGGGCCTGCCCGGACCGTATCGACCTCCGACATCGAGCACGCACTCTCCGCTACTGGTGGCGGTGGGCTCATGCAGCCTCAGGATTCGACCGTCATCGGTGCCGTTGGCATGCCGATCCCACGCCTCGGGTAGGTAGACAATCGGGAACTCCAGGCCTTTGCTGCGATGGACGGTCAAGATCGTGACGGCCGTCGCATCGGTCTCCAGTCGCCGGGTGACTTCGGACATGCCGTTACGGCGGGCTTCGGACATCCGTGCCCGCAACCATTCGACGAGTGCGCCGACGCCGAGCTGGGATGACGTCATCGCCGCATGCAGGCTCTGCCCGAGGTGGCGCAAGTCGGTCAGCATGCGTTCCCCGCCCCGGAGGCTCAATAGTCGCTCTGGGATCCGCTCATCGGTCGTCGCGGTCTCGAGCAAGGCGGCAACGCCGCGGCTCTCGAGCACCTTGCCCCACCAGCGGATGCGCTGTGTGAGGTCGATCAAGGACTCTTCCGTGGCGGCGGCGAGGTCCGCGAAGGTCCAGCCGAAGAAGCTCGTGAGGGCAACCTGCCGCACCGTTTGCTGCCGGGTCTGTTCCAGCGCAAGTAGCAAGATCAACCAGTCGCGCGCCATCCGCGAGTCGAACACCGAGCCGGCTCCATACATCACCGCTGGTACGCCCTCGGCCACCAGCCGATCCCGGATCGTCTCGCCTCGCTCGTTCTTACGCACCAGAACAGCAATGTCGGACGGGAGCACCCGGCGAGAGCGGCCTTTTTCGAGCAGCTGTACGCCCGAACCAAGCAGTGCGGTGATGTCTGCGACCAAGTCCTCTGCGATCCGAGGCCGGATGGCAGCCACACTCGGCACCCTTTCCGCAGCAGTCTCGTGTGGCGTGACGCGCAACCGCACGGGTGCCGCGAGATGCTGGTCGGCCGCAGGGGCAATCAGATGTCGCTGCTGATGCTGAGCCGTCACCGGGCGTACGGCGATGCGATCGTCTCCCAGGGCGGCGCCACCGATCAGCACATCGAGTGCGTCCACCACGGCCTGGTCACTGCGCCAATTCGTGGTCAGAGTCCTCACGTGGTCGGCCTGCTGCACCGCGTCTAGATAGCTGAAGACGTCGGCACCGCGGAACGCGTAGATAGCCTGTTTGGGGTCGCCAATCAAGATCAATGTGCAATGTCCGTGAAACGCCCTACGCAGGATCTCCCACTGGATCGGGTCGGTGTCCTGAAACTCATCGACCATGACGATGCGATAGCGCCGGCGGAGCCGGTCGGCAGCTGCCTGTCCATACTCAGGGTCGGCTAACGCATCCCGCAATCGGGTCAGCATGTCGTCGTAGGTGACGAGATCGGCGGCCCGTTTCCGGCGCTCCACCTCCCGCCGCACGGCCGTCGCGAACGCCACCCGCTCACCTCCGCCCGACGGGTCGTCCGCGCCGAGCCCCGGAGGTACGAGCCGAGCATGTACGGCCTCGACCGCTTGCTGAGCCACCTCCAACGCTTCGTCATAGCTCATGGGCGGCGTAGTGCTAGCGGCGTAACGGCGCAAGTAGAGGTCGGTCGTCACTTCACGCGTCAGGTCCGACAGATGCTCCACGATGGTGGCGTTGGGCTCGCGGTCACCGAGCACGCCGAGGCCGTCGAGCATCTGGAGGCAGAACTCATGTGTGGTGGCAATGGTTGCCGCGTCGAATTCGGCCAGCGCGCGAGCCACCCTGGCGCGACGATGCGCGAGCTCCTCCGGCTCACCACTGGAAATCTTGGCATCTAGCTCGCTCAGCGGATCGGTCGGAGGACGCCCGGCGACTGTCTCGGCCAGGTAGGCCTCGATCGCCACCAAACGTTCCCGAACGCGGAGCCGCAGCTCGTTGGTCGCCATCCGCCCGAAAGTGACGAGCAGCATCTGGCCCAGCTCTGCGGCGCCCTCCGCGATCACGCGGGCGGTCAGCGCAGCGATCGCGTACGTCTTGCCCGTACCGGCACTCGCCTCCAGGACGGTAGTTCCCTCGGGCAGCTCGACGGAGATATCGAACGGCACCGGATCGCTGCTCATCGCAGATCCTCGACGGCGAGCAGCGGCTGGAAGACCCGTCGGGCCAAGGTGCCGAACCGGCTGGATTCAGCGAGACTGCCGCGCTCTTCGCTGGAGATCGACGCTTGGGCCAGCATGGCATCAAAGCTCGCTCCGACACCGAAGAACAGCTCGTACGCCTCGTCGCGGTCTTCCACCCACAGCTTCTCCAGCTGTTTTCGGTACAACGCGGGCTGCCGGTCGCGGAAGCGCAGCGCCGCGTACTCGGCTGACACTTTCGGGGCGAACGGGATCGGTTCACGCAATCCCGTCGCACGCAGCTCGATGAGATCGGCCAACACCGTGGCTGCCCAGGTCGCGTCGACCGCTCGCAGCTGTGACCAGCCCCCGCGTCCGATCGTCACTGCCTGCCAGGCTCGACCCGGATCGTTGACCGTGAGGGCCAGGGCCTCGAGCCAGGCTTGCAGTCGGTGCCTCGCCGTCAGCTTGGAATAGCTGACGCGGACCACCGTGTCGCCGCTGACGCCGCTCACGGTCCCGGTCAGCCGCCCGTTTCCTACCTCGATCATCACCTCGTGCGGTGCCGGTGGAGCGGTGAGAAAGGGCTGTGCGGTCTGCACAAGGTCCTCGACCTGATCAGTGATCTCCTGGATGGCTCTTTGTCCCAGAGCACGTGGCGGCAGGTAACCGCGTCGCCACTCGGCTGCTGTCAATAGCCCAGGATCATGGCCGGCCAAGCGCAGCCGCAATAGCCGTTCTCCAATGCTCCAGTTATCCAGCCCGGTCAACGTCACGGGGATCTGCTCGTCAGGCGCCTCATTGGGCCGCGAGATCCACAGTCCGGCCCGGGCATAGATCAGCGCGCGTATCGGATGGTTGAAGAAGCGAACAAGATCGCTGAGGCTGACCAGCCCTTCGTCAGTAACCGCAGGCAAAGGCTCGTGGCCAAACGCTCCTACGACCGGCCGGCGCTCTCGCGCGGCAGCTCGGGCGGCCCGCAGGCCGGCCCGATCGAAGCTGAATCGGTCCCGGCCGCCGAGCCCACCGGCTGCGAAGTTCGCCGCGTCAAAGGGCTGCAACGGGTGCTTTGTGGTGATCTTGATACGGATCGCCTCTCCGTCGTCGGTACGCGCAGTGTGGTCGAATGCATCGAGTAGCTCGCCGATCGGAACTGCCGGGGGGATTTCGCATCCGGAGCGGGGATCGGCGCCTGCGAAGATCACCACCAGTCGCTCGCGAGCGGACATGACGGCGTCGAGCAGCAGCTGGCGATCCTCGCTTCGTACGTCGTGATCGCCGATCCATTGCTCGTCGCCGAGGATGTTGTCGCCATCCGGTTCAGGTCGCCGCGGAAAGACGCCATCGTCGACCCCGAGGAGGCAAACCACCCGATGTGGCACCGATCGCATGGGCAGCATGGTGCAGACAGTTAGGGTGCCAGTGCGGAAGTTCGCTCTGCTGGCCCGTCCTCGGAAGGCATCGCTCACCATGGCTGAGACCTCGGCGAGGCTCAACAAGACCTCGCTCGCCTGGTCCCCGGCGAGGAGAAGATCTCCCAGCTCGCGATAGGCATGGCTCAGCTGCCACGCGTCGCCGGGCGTGACGGAAGCCAACAGATCGATCGCCTGTTTGAACAGCTCCACCCAGGCACTCAGGGGCTGGATGGCATCGCACGCGGCAGTCAGCATGCTGACCCGTGCCACCAGCTCAGCCAGGCGGCCGACAAGATCGACATCGCCGGCGTCGACATCATCGATCGGCAGTGTGGTGCCGATGAAATGCTGATCAGTCTCGTCCATCGTGACCCCGAGCAGCAGTCGCTCCAACCCGGCCGCCCAGGTGTTCTGCCGAAACTCACCCATGCTGAACCGGCTACGATGCGCGGCATCGAACCCCCAGCGAACCCCAGCCCGCGGCACCAGATCGTGGAGCCGCTCCAGATCGTCGGAGCTAAAGCCGAACTTGCGGGCGACAGGTGCGGCGGCGCACAGATCCAGCAGAGCGCTCACCTCGACACGTGATTCGGCGAGCACCATGAGCTGGCTGATCAGAGCAAGCAACGGGTTCAGCTGCCGCAGCGACCGGTCGGCGAGTCGCACCCGGAGCCGATGGCCCGGATGCTCGGCTTGAGTATCTGGAGTGTCGAGGCCGAACGAGGCCGCGATCAGCGGCGCGAACTTCTCAATATCAGGACACATGACGACGATGTCCCGGGGTTCGAGGGTTGGATCGTCGGCAAGCAGGCCGACGAGCACCTCTCGCAGCACCTCCACCTGACGATCGGGGCCGTGACAAGCGTGGAACTGCACGCTGTGGTCAGCGGCTGCGAGAAATGCCCGCTCGCCACTCGGCCTCGGCGCGCGGTCCGCCGCAACGTCGGACTGCAGCTGGCCGAGCAATGATGCCGGCTCGGTCGATTCAGGTGCCTCGTGATGTACGTCCGTCGCATCCGGGATGATCTTGGTCAGAACGAGTTGAAGCTCGCGCACGTCGCGGCCCAGGTAGGCGAGGAGTCGATGGTCGACCAAGGCCTCCGAGATGTCGCCCGAGCGTCGCGTGAGCTGGCCCGGCTGCAGTTCATTGATCTCCGTTGCGGCCTTGACGCGGGTCCAGAGCGCGGGGGAGGGGTGGGCCAGCCAGAGATGCACATCGCGATGATCAGCAAGAGCCGAAAGCACGAGCAGATGGTCGGGATTGAGCCGGGTCGCGCCGAATATCGACACACGCTTTGGGAGATCGCTGCTTTCCGGCTGGAGCCGGAGCCTGGTCGCCGCGGCCTGGAGGCGTTCTGCAGGGCTCGGTACTTCAAGCTCGTCTCGTAGCCGACGCCACAGTTCGGCCTGCCAAACGCGATCCGGCAGCAGCGGGGCTCCCGATGCGTCAACGTCACGGCCCTGGGCCCAGGCGTCGATCATCGCCGGACGGGTAGCGGCGTACGCGGCAAAGAGACCCGCGAGATGCCGCGCGGTCGACCAGCGGCGTCCCCCACGTAATCGGTCCGACTCTTGAGAGCGCCCGCTGTCGCCGAGGTGGTGCCACAGCAGGGCTGCCCACGGCTCGCCGCGGCAGCCGTCCATCACCCGCAAGAGGGGCCACACCGCGCGGTAGGGCTGCCACGGATCGACGTCTTCGTCGTCCGCACTACCGGCGACGGCGCGAGCGACAAGTCGTCGTGGTGAGGGAAAAGCCACCCCGACGCAGACTCCGTCGCGGCGCCCGGGAGCAGCTCCAAGCCGCTGTGCGAGGCCTTGCGACAGCCAGCGTTCGACGCCGCGCGTTGGCACGCTGATGATCTCCGTGGCAAACGGATCAGGCAGCGGAGTACTGAGTAGATCCCCGAGTGCAGTGACCAATCGGTCAGCCCGCTCGGCGCGATGCACGTAGAGCGTCATGGTCGCGGCTAACACTAAAGCGGGCGACCGACAACCTGTGGTGCTTTCCCTCAGTTGATGTGTCCCTACAGCTGAGGTGTCACAGCGTCGGCCAGAGCGGAGCGACCGCAGTGGAGAGGCGACTGTCACGCTCATCAGCGCTATAGCACGGCGGGCAGGATGTTCGGAGATCGTAGACGGAGGCGTTCCCGCGGGAACGCCTCCAGCAACGACGCTAGCTCGGCACTCGCCACATCAAGCTCTCCGACGAGGTACGCGGGCTCCACGCGCGCCGAGATCGCGCGGCGCTGTCCTGGACGAACGAACGAGCAGACACGGTTTTCGTCTGCGAGCGCGATGCCAGCGTCATCCAGATCGAGCTCGCCTATCCGCTGACGCGGCGATCAACCCCTGGATGTCGGCAAGGGCCCTTATGGTGTCCCTGTGTCCACAGCCCCGACCCGATCGCCGGTCTCGCCCGACGCGCTGCTTGATGATCTTGACCCCGAGCAGCGACAGGTCGCGACAGCGCTGAGCGGGCCGGTCGCGGTGATCGCTGGAGCGGGCACCGGCAAGACCCGGGCGATCACGTATCGCATCGCATACGGCGTCGCAAGCGGTGTCTACAACCCCACGTCGGTGCTGGCAGTGACGTTCACCACGCGTGCTGCGGGGGAGTTGCGCAGCCGATTGCAGGGGTTGGGCGCCCGCGGCGTCCAGGCCCGCACGTTCCATTCGGCCGCCCTGCGTCAAGCGCAGTACTTCTGGCCGCAGGTATACGGCGGCGAGCTGCCACACGTGCTGGACAACCGGATGGGCCTGGTCGCCGAGGCCGCCAGCCGGCTCCGAGTCAGGGTCGACACGCCAGGTTTGCGTGACTTGGTTTCTGAGATCTCGTGGGCCAAGGTCAGCAACGTCGGCGCCGAGGACTATCCGCGGTTGGCGGGGCAGCACAACCGACACATCGCCTCCTACGATGCCGAGACTGTCTCACGGGTCTTCGCTGCGTACGAGGACGCCAAGCGCGACCGCGCCCGGATCGATTTCGAAGACATCCTGCTATGTGCCGCCGCACTGATGTCGGACCACCCGGAGATCGCAGAAACGATCCGACGGACTTATCGGCATCTGGTGGTCGACGAGTATCAAGACGTCAGCCCGCTGCAAGAGGCACTGCTCACTCTGTGGCGCGGTGACCGAGCGGAGTTATGCGTAGTTGGTGATCCGGCACAGACCATCCATTCCTTCGCCGGCGCGCAAGCCGGCTATCTCACCGGTTTCGGTCAGCGCTTTCCCAAGGCGACGGTGATCAGGTTGGTACGCGACTACCGCTCGACGCCGCAGGTGGTGCGATGTGCGAACTCGATCATGTCAACCCCTGGCAATGGGGAGATGGTGCCGAGCGGCGGGTTCCACCCGGTCATTCTCCAGGCCCAGCAGCCGGCGGGGCCTGAGGTGGAATTCGTCGAATCACCCGACGAATCTGCGGAGGCTGGCGGCGTCGGCGACTGGCTGGCCCAGCAGGCCGCGGCTGGGATCGACTTCCGGGACATGGCTGTGCTCTTCCGCATCAACGCGCAGTCACCGGCAATCGAGCAGGCGCTGGCCGACCGCAACATCCCATACTTGGTGCGCGGCGGGGAGCGCTTCTATGAGCGGCCAGAGGTTCGGCAGGCTTTGCTGATGCTGCGCACCACGGCCCGCGACCTGATCGGTGCGGGGCAGGGGAGTGCAGTAGAGCAGATGATGGAGGTGCTCATCAGCCTGGGCTGGACTCGGCAGCCACCGGACGGCGGCGGCGCGGTACGCGAGCGGTGGGAGTCGCTGGCGGCATTGCTCAGCGTTGCCGAGGACATGGAGGCCGAGGCCAACGACGCCGACACTCGATCTGATGTTCACCGAGAATCCCTTACTCTGCAAGATCTTTCAGCCGAGCTGGACCGCCGCGCCGAGGCGCAACATGTCCCCGTCGGGCAGGGCGTGACGGTCAGCACACTGCATTCGGCGAAGGGCTTGGAGTGGGATGCAGTGGCGCTGTTGGGAATTCACGAGGGTTCGTTGCCGTTCGTCCTCGCCAGCTCGCCACAGCAGATCAGTGAGGAACAGCGGCTGCTCTACGTCGGCGTGACCCGCGCGCGCCGACTGCTCCATGTCTCCTGGTCGAGAACCCGAAATGGCAATGGCCACCCGCGTCCGCCGTCACGCTTCCTCGAGTCGGTGCTACCCGATTCACTCCGGGAGCCGACCAAGCGTGCGGGATCGCCACGGCGGAGCCGCCATTCTGCACTGTCGTTGCACTGCCGATCTTGTGGCCGATCGCTGACGGCGGCGGCAGAACGCAAGATCGGCAGGCATCTTGATTGCCCGGCCACCTACGACGACCGCACGATGACCTTGCTGAAAGAGTGGCGGCGCCAGGAAGCGGCCGAGCAGAAGCTCCCCGCGTACTGCGTGTTCACCGACGCCACGCTGGTCGCCATCGCCGAGGCGCGGCCACGCAGCATCGTCGATTTGATCAAGGTGCAGGGCCTGGGGCGGACCAAGGCCGACAAATATGGCGAACATCTGCTGGCGATCATCGCCGCCGAGGGCAACCACACGAGATCATCAGCGTGAGATCTCCCGACTGCGAGCTGGGCGGGTTCAAAAAAGCGCGATGTGAGTAGGCGTTTCAAAAAAAATGTATTTGCATCGGTTTGCGATACTCCCCTAGGGTTGACGAGGACCTTTTGCTCTGCCGAGCAGGAGGCCGCCCTGGAATCTTTGATTGCGATTGTGGATCGTAATCTTTGATTGCAATTCAGAATCGCCAGCCTGGACGCGCGAGAGGAGGAGTTCGTGGACATCGTTCGGACCAGCGGCGTACGCAAAGTTCGCTCACGCACGGTTCAAGTGACCATGCCTGAGCTCCAGATTCCCCAGCGTGCGCTCATGCCGGCTGTGCCAGTCGTTGCGGAGCTCTCCGACGGCAGGCTGCATTCGCATGTCGGCCATCCGATGACGAATGAAACCAGCTGGCGCGGCAAGGGTGAAATGTGCCCTCAGGGCATCGCTGCACAAGGCGGACGTATCGCCGGATTTGGCGCGTACGACGTCACCGATCGCAAGTTCTCGACCAGCTTGGGGCCACCTTCCTGTAGTCCGCCGGTGTAAATCACACCGACCGCCTCCAGGGCCGTGGCTCCCAGACAACCGGGATTCACGGCCTTCGTGTTTCCCGGCCAGATTCGAGGAGCCCAGTACCAGGGCACCTCATGATCAGAAAAGTAGGCCGACATGTATGACGCAGGAGGTGGCCCGATGGTCGTTCCCAGGAGGGGGCGGTTGGGCGTCGCCGAGCTGCCCTGCCGATTGGTGAATCCGGACCTGTTCTTCGCTGAGGCACCTGCCGATGTGGAAGTGGCCAAGGCGCTGTGTGCGGAGTGCCCGGTCCGTGAGGCGTGCCTGGCCGGTGCGCTGAAGCGGCGCGAGCCTTGGGGAGTTTGGGGCGGTCAGCTGTTTGTGGCCGGCGTGGTCGTGGCACACAAGCGGCCAAGGGGTCGTCCCAGGAAGTACCCGGTCGCCGAGCCGTTTGCCCCGGCGGCGAAGGACGAGGCCGCAGCATGACACGTGGTGGGGTGACCCGGCGAAACGCTTACGGCGATTCTCCCGTACCACAAAGCTGTGTCCCGATAGCATCATCGATGTTTGAGAGCTGCTCGCGTATATCGACGCTCGCAGCTAAGAAGTGGCTTGCATCATCAATACGCGGCACAGCCTTGAGGCTCCCCTTCGGGTCGACAGTGGAGTCCTGGCTACCCCGGCCAAGTGCGTGCCCGCGACCTAGCCCCCACGCTGTGCCGCGCGTTGATGATGCAAGCCGTTCCTTGTCGTCGGACGCAATTACGTCAAACAAACCTCTGAGAGCGTCGGCATTGCGCGAGCAGCGCTATTCATAGGCGTAGCCGGGGAGAAACTCCTCAAGTACCTTGCCAAACGCTGCGCGCGCGTTGAGCTGCGAAAGGACTGCCAGACCTCCCAGCCACACCCGATGGATGAGCAGGTAGCTGGGCGGCAGATTCAGCTTCATCGCAACTCCGCCCGATGCGTGCGGGTCACGTACGCGGATGAATTGCTCGCGCATCCAGTCGCGGTTGAATTGGAACTGCGGTACGGCGGCGGGCTCCACGAACGGACTCAGATAGTCGAGCAGATCCTCGGCGTCAATGTCGGAGGCAACAAAGCCCTCCTGCCGCAATCCCTCAGCCACCCGATGCGCATCGCCCTGCTGCGCAATCCGCAGAATTCGGCCCATGGCTGGCGGAAGACCGTCGGGTAGCCGCGCGACCAGCCCGAAGTCAACAACGCCGAGTCGGCCGTCCTTCATGAGCTTGAAGTTTCCAGGGTGCGGATCCGCATGTAACAGTCCAGCGACACTGGGCCCCGCGAAGAGGAATCGCACGTACTGCAGAGCGGCCGCGTTGCGCTTCCGGTCGGACAGATTTGCGGCAGAGGAGAGCTGCGCACCTTCGACCCACTCACTCACCATGACCTTTGGCGTGCTTGCAAGGACTGGCGGTACGCAGAACTCCCTGCTCCCTGCAAAGCCCTCGGCCGCCTGTTGCTGGGAGCCTGCCTCGAGGGTGTAGTCGAGCTCTTCGCTAACCCGGGCGGTGAGCTCGTCCACCAGAGAACTCACGTCCATACCCCCGGCGAGCGGCGCAAACACTTTCGAAAGTCGCCCGATCTGCCGCAGGTCGGAGCGGAGCGCCTCATCGGCCCCGGGATATTGAACCTTCACCGCGACCGTACGTCCATCGGACCACGTGGCCTGATGCACCTGACCGATCGATGCGGCCGCCGCCGGAAGCGGGTCGAAATCAATGAACGAGTCACGCCAGCGCGAGCCGAACTCCCGAGCCATGACCGCGTGCACCCTCGAGGTCGGCATTGGCGGCGCAGCGTCCTGGAGCCTCGACAGATGTGCCCGGTACGGCGCCGCAACCTCCTCAGGCAACACCGACTCAAACAAGCTGAGCGCCTGCCCGAACTTCATCGCCCCGCCCTTGAGCTCGCCGAGAACTCGGAAGAGTTGCTCAGCTGCCCGCTGCTGCAGCTGCTCACTCACCTCTTCGGCCGGCGCTCCGCCCAATCGCTTGCCCAGGCCGAGCGTCGCGCGGCCCGCGAAGCCGAGCGGCAGTGAGGCCAGCTTTGCACCACGTCGGAACGTTGAACGAGCGAGCGAACTGCCATCCGTCCCACCGGGCAGCCGCCGCTCCGCCCCATTGGTTGGATTGGTCGGCTGGTCGCTCATGGCCCCCATTCTGTCTGGCTCAGCCAACCGCAACCGCAGCTGGGATGAGGAGGCCATCGACGCAACCGTGTGACAAAGTTCGGCCAACCAAGCTCAAGAGTCGCGCCAGCCGCTTCGGGGAGGTCGCCATGCAGATACGCCAGTGCCTGAGCCGCGGCCACCGACGCGGCCCAGGCGAGTAGCGCAGGTGGCGAGGCTATATGCACGCGGGAAAGTTGCCTGAGCGCAGTCGGCCACTGCGGATCGGCATCGCTGCGAGCCAAATCACAGCAGCGCAGGCATGAGGTCTCACCGGCGACGACCAGCGGTCCCACACTTACCCCGTTGCCCCAGCAGCGAAGGACCAGATGGGGCTGATCATTCCGTACCAGATGATCAGTGATAACTCGATCGAATTCGGGTTGGTCGCACGCCACGATGGTGAGATCCAGCCGTCCCGCATCGGGCTTGGACCAATGGCTGAGCGGAAACACGGTCGTGTCGCAGCCGCTGAGTGCGGTGCGCAGTGCCTCCGATCGCGAGGCCAGGACACCTGCTGCGGGATACAACGCCAGATCGGGCGGCTCGTCGTCGTAGACGTACAGAGTGCCGAGCCCGCTGGCCGCCAGTAGTCTCGCGAGCTGATAGCCCACGGATCCGGCACCGAGAAGCTTGACCTTCAGCCGAGTCAAGGACGCTGAGTACGCCGCCGTGCCACGTTCGCATATCAGGCCGGCCGCGGCCAATGCCTCCAATGCACCGCTTACCTGGGCGGTCGTCAGCCCAGCAGCCTGGGCACCGCGCCGCACCGCACTCATCGGCTGCGAGCCGTCCAGCAGATCCAGCATGGCGCCGAAGCCCGGGCCTCGGAAAACCAAGGCGGTGTCAGGATCAACGCCCACTTGGACCTCGTCGTTCGCGCGCTGGATGACCGGTGCGTACGGCATCAGCTGAGGATGATTGAGCAGTGAATGCGACGTCGATCGGGATCTCGCGGTCTTCACTGGGCCAGTCTGGGACCAGCCGGCGCCTGCTCACGCGCTATCCACAGCCGAAATTCGGAGGTTCATCAACTCGATCCTTGCCCCTACGCGCTTTCAATCTGAGCCGGTGCGGGACATGCATCAGGGACGGCCGCTGGCGACCGTCCCTGATGGGTTGCTCTGTGTGGTGTGCTAGACCCTGCCGAGGATGCGGTTGAGGTTCGTGCCGCACACCGGGCACTTGGCCTTGGCCATCCGGGTGCCCTTGTCGTTGACGTGCACCTCGCCCGAGGCCTCGCGCTTCGCCTTGCACTTCACGCAGTAGAACTCGCCGCTGTACGTCTCCGCCATGACTTTCTCCTTGTTTCGCTGTTCGTCCGCACGCTGGTCACAGCTGCGGGACCTCGCGCGACGTTACCGACCGTTGAACAGCCACAGTTGGGGGGCAACCGTTACGGCGGCAAACGCCCGACCGCTTGGACGCCCGTAACTCTACGCGAGCGGGCAGCGAGCGCTGGCAGACCGTGGAAAAGAGCGTTGGGAAAGAAAGACGAAACCTCCAGGGACATCGGTACCGCTAGCCTTCCCCTGCGAGCGTGCCGACCATCTGGAGGTTTCGTGCTCGGAACGCTATCCGCGGCCGAGGTCCCCGTCAAACGGTTCGAAAAATTCCACTTTCCACCGAATGTGGACAACAGTGTGGAAACGATGTGCACTGCTCTGATCGTTTGTGGACCGAACTCGTGATCGCCTGATGTCCAGGCGTGGCCTTTGTGGAAACCTCTGACACTAGTGGTCTGGTCTACATTTCCTGGCTATATATATCCCACTCTCAAGTGTTGATTCAGGCTTCGGCGCCCTTTCAGGTCGACGCGGTTGCAGAAACTCACGTGCACGTGGCTTGCGGTCGCTCAGCACGAGTTGCTACGTGCGCAGACTGCTCGAAAACCGTGCAAGCTTCCCGGGCGAGACGATGAGGCGGCAGGTAGGTTGGCTCGTGCCAGCCAAGAAAGGACATCGTGAGTCAGCCACGACTGCCGCTGCCCGAGTCAAGGGCCAAGACTGGGCAAACCCGCAGGGCTCGGCGGCCAACCAGTGCCAAAACGGGGCAGCGATTAGGCGATGCTTCCGGCACGAGGGTGGAGGTGCGACGGAGTAGTCGTCGTACTCGCACCGTGACCGCGTACCGAGAACGCGACACCATTGTCGTTCTGATTCCACAACGCATGTCCAAGGCAGACGAGCAGACGTTCGTCCGAGACATGGTCGAAAAGGTCCTCGCGCGCGAGGCGCGCACGTCGGCCCCAAAGGGCGACGACGCGCTTGCCGTACGGGCCCAGGAGCTCGCGGCGACCTACCTGGCACCGGCTCTTGACGAGGTGCCCGAACCAGCTGGCGTTTTCTGGGTGACCAACCAACAACAGCGCTGGGGCTCGTGTACGCCGAGCACTGGCCTGATCAGGCTGTCTCATCGGTTGCAGTCCATGCCGGCCTGGGTCGTTGACTACGTACTGCTTCATGAACTAGCCCACCTTGTGGAGCCGACGCACTCCGATCGTTTCTGGAGTCTGGTCAGCAGGTATCCGGCGGCTGAGAAGGCCAAGGGATACCTAGAGGGCTATCTCGCAGGAGAGGGCCGAACAGCGGATGGATCCGATGCCGATTGAGCCTGGGGCTCGTCGTCGCGTGGCAGTCGTGCTGGCGCGTTATGACGCCGCACGAGCGGCGCCGGAGAGCGTTGATCCCAGCGCTTTTGCTGAAGCATGCCTGCTCGACTCCTATGAGGTGGTAGCCGACCTGATCGAGGTCAGATCGGGAATCGCCGGCCCAGCTGCGGTGGCCGAGATGCTCTGGCCGGAAGCCTTGCACTTGCCTCCCGACATCACGGTGCCTGCGTTGGCGCGCCAGTTGAGCGGGCAGGCCGATGAACTTGTCGTGGTGCCAGCCGATGTGCCAGACCTCCCCGGCCTGGTTCTCGCCAAGTTGTTCAAGGTGCTGCACCGTACGGACATCGGGATCGCACCGGAGCTCACCGGATCCGGCTGCGTCGCGATCGGAGTCTCACTGCCGCTGGCCGACTGGATCCCCGACGACGCATTCGATCTCGACGACAACCCCTTGACACGGCTCAGCGCCACCGCCCCGCGCCGGAGCCGATGGACGCTCACGCCTTCGTGGCACCGACTGCGAACCCCGAGGGACGTCGGTCGGCTCGACCCTGGTCTTGAGGGTTGGGAGGAGACCAGAGCGTTGTTGGCGGGCCATTCACCTGCGGGTGGCCGATGAATGGCTGCGGCGACGTGGATCGCCATCGGCGTTCCCGTAAGGCTTGCGGGGAGCTGAGGTGCGTTTCACCCTGAGCCAGTGGGTTCTGAGACACCGTCCTCGAGCAGCTCGCGCTGCAAGGCGGCGGTGAGCCAATCTCGGTAGCCTTCCGAGGTCCAGCCGCGCCGGCGAACCAGCAGATCGTGTACAGGAGTAGAGCAAAGCGTCCAAATGATGTCTCGTGCCTGCTCTACTGACAGATCCGAGCGCAGAGCGTGATTCTCCCCGAGTTGGGAGGCCAGCGCTCCAAGACCTTGCAGGCGCCTTGCCTCCAGGCCGTCCAAGACCTCGCGCAATTCAGGATCACTGTCAGCGGCGCTAACCAGCACGCGATACAGCGGACCTGATCTGCCATGAACTCCCGGCTGGGTGGCCGCATAGAGCTCGAGCTTCCGGTGTGGATTGCGCTCGGCTATGACGGCGCGAATTGCCGGGCGCTCCTCAGGCGGAGCCTCGGCTCGTTCTGATCCTCCGGCCAGTGCTGCCTCCAGGACGGCTTTGAACAACCGGGCCTTGCTTCCGAACGACCGGTAGATCGTCTCGACAACGACGCCAGCTTCAGAAGCGATCGCCGGCATGGACGTCCCGACGTACCCGCGTTCGCGGAAGAGCTTGTTGGCTCCAGCTTCGATGTCGCGACGCGTCTGGCTTGCCTGCTCACGACGGCGTCGCGAATCGTACTTTCGACGAGGCTTGACGGATGGTTCCATTGAGTGGAATACTCCTGACATCAATTTAGTATCATTCTATTCAATCATAGCGAGAGGACTCATCATGGTCGAGGAACTCAAGGCCAAGGCGCGTCGACTCTGGGAGGAGATCATTCCGAGTGGCGACGTCGATCGCCTCGCGGCAGTGATCGCCGAGGACGGAATCGATCACAGTGCCCGCCCTGACGAGCTGCAAGGGCTTGCTGGCGCCCAGCAGACGACGCTCTGGCTCGGATCGGTGTTCAGTGACCAGTACTGGGAGATCCACCAGGTCATTGGTGAGGGCGACACCGTGGTCGTCTACTGCACTCTCCACGGTCGACACACGGGCAGTCTTCTTGGCATTCCGCCCACAAACCGCGAGGTCGCTATGGACTACGTCCACATCGCGCGATTCAGGGACGGCAAGATCGCCGATCACTGGGGGATTCGCGACGACATGGCGCTCATGCGACAGCTAGGTGTCGTGTCCGGACCGCCGGCACCGGTTGCTGCGGCCGGCTAGCGTTCAGCGGATTCCGGCTACCAGCCGAGCCGTACGCTCGCCGCGCGTACCAGCGCGCTCACCGAGCGGTCCACCTCGGGCAGTTGATCATGGGGAAACCACCGGATATCGAGCGATTCCGGGCAATTGCCCGGCGTGAGTGGGTGATTCGCACGTACGAGGTACTGCACGTCGAGGTGGTATGTGTGCCGGACCGAACCGCAGGGGACCTCGTGCTTGGAGAGCAGTAGAGGGTTCGGATCGAGCGCAAGTTCGACAAGTCCACTCTCCTCGTAGGCCTCCCGAAGGGCGGCAGCTTCCAAGGTGCGGTCAGTGGGCTCGATGTGACCACCAGTCTGCAGCCAGCGTCCGATCCGCCGGTGGAGCGTCAGCAGAACCTCGCCGTCGGCCGGCGCGCAGATCAGGGAGCTCGCAGTCAGATGGGCTCCAGCGCAGGCTCGCGACCAGCCGTCAGCCCGGTTCGCAAGATGTTCAAGGTAATGGCGCCGCAATTGATCTTGCTTACGACCGGGCGCCGACCAAACCTCGAGGGTGCGACGGCAGCTGTCCTGCAGGTCCGCCGTCGGATCAGCTGTTGCGATCCTCGTCGCCTTCGGTGTTCTCGTCTTTCGTGTTCTCGCCTTCGGCGTTCTCGTCCTCGGTGCTCTCAACCTCGGTTCGGCCGCTCTTGAGCAGCTCCTCCAGGGCAGCATCGAAGGCCGCGGTTTCCGCGCCATCGGCTCGTGCCTCACCGGCGACAAACCCCAGAGGATCATCAAGATCAGCCGATGTCGGAACGAGGTCCGGATGAGACCAGACCGCGTCACGGCCCTCGACGTTGCGGGCATCGCGCAACGCGGCCCACAGATTGGCAGCATCGCGCATCCGACGTGGCCGTAGCTCGAGTCCCACAAGCGTGGCGAAGGTCTCCTCGGCCGGACCGCCGGTCGCGCGTGCGCGGCGTACGGCCTCCGCGAGCGCAGGTGCCGAGGGCATCCATTGGGCGGTGGCCTGGGTTACGACGTCGTCTACCCAGCCTTCGACGAGGGCCAGCATCGTCTCCAGCCGCCCTAGGATCGCGAGCTGTTCCGGGGTCTTCTGCGGCTCGAAGAGGCCGCCCTCCAGCGACGAGCTCAGCTCTTCCAGGTTGCTGGCGTCAAGTTGAGTGACAGCCTGCTCCAACGCCGAGGTGTCGATCGTGATGCCGGTCGCGTACTGCTCCACCAGCGCAAGCATCTGCGCGCGCAGCCACCCTGCGGAGGCGAAGAGTCGCTGCCGTGCGCACTCGCGCAAAGCGAGATAGAGCGTGATGTCGGAGCTCGACTGTTCTAGACCCTCGCCAAAGGCCTTGATGTTGGTGGGCAGCAAGGCAACATGCCCGGGCTCGCTCAAGGGCAAGCCGATGTCGGTGGCGCCGACAACCTCGGTTGCGAGTTGTCCCAGACCCTGTCCGAGCTGGAGGCCGAACATACTGGCTCCCGACGTACGCAGCATGGGGCGCAGCATCTGCTCCATGCCGGCCATGCCCGGCAGGCCCGCAGTTTCCTCGCTGCTGCCAAAATTCAGCGCACCTTCCATCGCATCGGCGATGTGCAGCGCGACCGGCTCCACCAGCCGCCGCCATACCGGCATCGTCTGCTCGATCCACTCGGCTCGGCTCCATGCGGCGACCGTCGTGCTGACCCGCGGAAACGTCGTTGCCTGGTCAAGCCAGATCTCGGCAAGCTCGACTGCTTCGGTTATGGCACGTTGCTGGCCGGCGTCGGGGCTCGGGTCTGCACCGAGCGATGCGGCAGTCTTACGCGCAGTGTCCTTGGTCACTTCCCAGTTCACGCCCGAGCCGGAATCGGTCGCGCCGCTGGTAAACATCGAGCCGGCGCCGCCGAGCATCGCAAAGGCGTTTTGCAGCTGCGCCGCGAGCGCGTTCATGTCCCCGCCCGCCAAGGAGGAGAAGAACGCCTCGAACGGGTTGCCGGGCTCGCCGCTCTTTCCGGAAGGGCCCTCGGGGCCCTTGCCGGAGCGTCCGGAACCGCCCAGCCGGTACGGCTCAGGTGGGTTGTCCGACGGCGGTGGCTTGTCTTCCTCGGGCTGATCGGCCGGATCTGGCGTGGGATCCTCGGCCATGCTGACTCCTGGCAGTTGAGTAGTTGTTCGGAGCTGCCCGCGCAATGCCAACGCTCGCAGCTCGCTGGATCTGATTGACTCAACCGTACGCGGATGACCGTGTCTCGACTCCGGAGCACCCCGCTGATCGCTGACAGCTCAATTTTGATCTGCTCCGCTCGCCAAGCTCGCTCCGCGCGGATCGCGCTCTTGGTGCCGCCTACTTTGTCGTCGCTCCGGGACGAAAAACGTGTCCCCTCGCTCCCTATGCATTGCTCGCTCCGCTCGCTGAGGCCGGCGCTTGTTAGCCGCTGCCTTCCTCACTCGCTCGCAGACGAAGAGCGCGTCTGCGCGCTCGCTCGTCCAGGACAGCGGCGCGCCAGCCTGGCTCAGCACGGCGGCGCGCGATCCGAGTTTGATTGCTCCGCTCGCCAAGCTCGCTGTGTCTGATGGCTCGCTGTGCTCGCGGCGATGTTCGCCGGGGAGCCGCCGTCTTCGTCGGCTCCGACGAAACGACTGGCTCCGAGAATCAGCTCTGCATCTTGATGCGTTTCGTCGGGCTCCTCCTGCAGATCGGCGGCGCGAACATCGCGGGCGCGGATCGCGCTCTTGGTGCCGCGATCCGAGTTTGATTGCTCCGCTCGCTGCGCTCACTGTGTCCCATGGCTCGCTGCGCAATTTGTTGCTCGCATAGCCTGTGCACTCCGGCCAGATAGGTGCCGGGTACTAAGGTCAAGGCATGCCATCGAAGCTTCCTGGGGAGCGGATTCGTCAAGTCCGCATCACTGAGGCGCCGCTGGATGTTGGCCGGGCGGTCGACCTGGTCTCGGGGTCGACGGTCGGTGGGATTTCATTGTTCGTCGGCACCGTGCGCAATCGGGACCAGGGCGCCGATGTGGTCTCGCTCGACTACACCCAGCACCCCAGCGCACTGGATGTGCTGACTCGGTGTGCCGAGGAGACTGCTGATCAACACGATGTACTGGCGATCGCTGTCGAGCATCGGGTCGGCCATCTTGAGGTCGGCGACATTGCCGTCGTCGTGGCCGTTGGCGCCGTCCATCGCGGGGAAGCGCTGGCGGCATGCGCGCATCTGATCAACACCCTCAAGGCGGAAGTGCCGATCTGGAAGGAGCAACACTTCGCCTCGGGGGAGTCCGAGTGGGTGGGACTTCCCGAGGAGGAGCGCCCAATGCGGACTGATCCTGTGGAAGCCGAGCAATCCGCCCTTCGACAGCCCCAGGGCGCAGCGACTGGCAGGCCGTGACCCGACAAACTTGGACGGCATTCGTCTCGGCACTCGCGTTCATCTGCCTTGCCGTGCTATTGGTCGTCGTGCCGGTGCCATTTGTCAGCTGGAGCCCCGGCGGTACCCGCGACACGCTTGGCAACGTCGGCAATGAGCCCATGATCAAGGTCGGGGGGATCGACACCTATCCCACGACTGGCCGGCTTGATATGACAATTGTGGCCATCACCCCCGCCGACGCCCGGCTCAGCCTGCCACAGGCCTTGCTCGCGTATTGGCTGCCGCATCGGGACACGCTGCCACGCGACGCCGTGTACGCGCCCGGCAAGTCGGCCGAGGAAGTGGAGAACGAGGACGCCGACATGATGGAGACGGCGCAAGACGACGCCGTGGTGGCAGCCTTGCGCGCGGACGGGATGCCGGTGACCGAGATGCCGGCCATCTATTCAGTGACGGTTGGAGGCCCTGCCCACAAGCAGTTGATGCCCGGCGATCTGGTGGTGTCCGTCGACGGCGTCGCTACACCGGACACCGATGCGGTCGCGGAGCGGATCCGTGGCCACCATATTGGTGAGAAGGTGAGGTTCGTGGTCATCCGGGACAAGAAGCAGACCGATGTCACTGTGACGACGGTCGAGTCGAATGCCCAGCCGGATGTTCCGGTCGTCGGCATCACCCTGGGTACCGGGTATCGCTACGCTCCCGAGATCTCCTTCGATCTGGGTCAGCAGATCGGCGGTCCCAGTGCAGGTTTGGTGTTCGCTCTGGCCATTTATGACAAGATCACCGACGGAGCGCTGCTAGCTGGGCGGCATCTTGCAGGTACCGGACAGATCACGCCCAACGGAGATGTCGAAGGTATCGGAGGCATCCAGGAAAAGATTGCGGCAGCGCAGAAGGCAGGCGCGACGGCCTTTCTCGTCCCGGCTGCCAATTGCCGCGACCTGGACGGTGTGAACACGTCCATGGCTTTGATCAAAGTCAGTACGCTGCCCGATGCGATCAAGGCCGTGCAGACCCTGAACGGCTCAGGCGATACCAGCGCGCTTCCGCATTGCTGACGCGGGGGATCTGGGATCCTGAGCTCGCCATAGCGAAGGCGCATACGCTGACTGGGGTGACGTGCAGACATACCGGCGGAACCGCCCGCACCGGTTGAGTCGTTGCCGAGACAACGTGTCTGCGGTAGCGATTGAGGAGAGATGAGAGTTTGAGTAGCCTGCGGGTCGGCCGGCGACGGAGCGCCATCTTGCCGACGCTGGTCATTGTCGCGATTTTGATCGTCGCCTTCGCCATCTTCACCAGTGTGTGGACGGACCGCCTGTGGTACGCCTCGTTCGGCTACGCCTCGGTGTTCAGCAAGATGCTGCTCACCAGAATCGGGCTGTTCGTGTCCTTCGGGCTGATTATGGCGACCTGCGTCGTCGCGAATGCTGCGATCGCGTACCGGCTGCGGCCGAGGCTGGGAGCTCAGACGCCCACCAGCCCGTTGCTCGAGCGCTATCGCGAGATGCTGGAATCCAGGTTCGTCTGGGTGCTCGTCGTCATGGGTGTCGTTGTCGGCCTATTCGCCGGCGGTGCGGCGAGCGGTCGGGTGCTCGACTATCTGGCCTGGCGCAACGCCCAGCTGTTCAACATCAAGGACCCGCGCTTCGAGCTTGATGTCGGCTTCTTCGTTTTCTCCTACCCCTGGTGGCGATTCGTTTTGTCGTTCGCCTTCGCGGCCCTGGTCCTGAGCATTATCGTCGCCGCGATCGTCCACTACACGATGGGTGGGTTGCGGTTCAGCGGCCCCAGGCGAGGCGGCAGCAGAGCCACCCAGGCTCACCTCTCGATTTTGGTTGGGTTGGCCGTCCTGGTGAAGGGTGTCAGCTACTGGTTCGACCAGTACGAACTAGCTATCGACCGCTCCAACCGGCTCTTCACAGGCATTTCCTACACAGCCGATCATGCAACGGTTACCGCGAAGATGATCTTGGCGATTATCGCGGCAATCTGTGCACTGCTGTTCTTCGCCAACGCCGTGCTGCGCCGGTGGATGGTGCCCACGATCGGGCTGGTCTTGTTGCTGCTGTCGGCCATCGTGCTAGGCCTGGTCTACCCAGGCGCCGTACAGTACTTCAGCGTCCGACCCGATGAGCCAGACAAGGAACGCAGTTACATCAAGGCCAATATCGACGCGACCCGCGCGGCGTACGGCGTGGACAAGGTGGAGATCACCGACTACTCGGCGAAGACGACGGCTACCGCGGGTCAGCTGCGGGCTGACGCCGAAGCATTGCCAGGAATCCGTCTCATCGACCCGAACGTGGTCGGTCCGACGTTCGAGCAGCTGCAACAGGTCCGTGGCTATTACTCGTTCCCCAAGATCCTCGACGTGGACCGTTACACCATCGGCGGCAAGGAAACAGACGCGGTTGTCGCGGTACGCGAAATGGACCTGAGCGGTGTCGAGGACAACTGGAACAACCGCAAGACCGTCTACACCCACGGCTATGGTCTCGTTGCGGCGTACGGAAACCGGCGTCAGCCGGGCGGTGAACCGGAGTGGATTGCCAAGGACATTCCGCCGACCGGACAGATCGAAGAGCACGAGCCGCGGATCTATTTCGGGGAGTTGCAGGGCCAGCGACCGGATCAGTACTCCATCGTCGGCGAGCCCCCTGGTAGGCCACCCATCGAGCTGGACACGCCGGGCGGTGGCGAGGGTGGCAACCCGAAGACCTACGCCTACACCGGCAAGGGTGGGGTCAACATCGGCAGCATGTGGAGTCGGTTGCTCTACGCCGCTAAGTTCGCCGATGTCAACATCTTGCTCTCGGATCGTATTAACTCGGCATCCAAGATCATCTATGACCGGACGCCGCGGCAATTGGTGCAGGGTGCCGCACCGTGGCTGAAGGTTGACGGCGACGCATATCCGGCCGTCGTCGAGGGCAGGATCGTCTGGATCGTTGACGGCTACACCACCTCGGACTCCTATCCGAACAGCGAGCGCGTGAACCTCAATGACGTCACCTCCGACGCCCAGACGAGCGCTGGTGGAACGGTCGTGGCCCAGCCGCAGGACGACATCAACTACATGCGCAACTCGGTCAAAGCTGTTGTCGATGCCTATGACGGCAGCGTCAAGCTGTACGCCTGGGATGACACCGATCCGGTGCTGAAGAGCTGGTCACAAGCCTTCCCTGGCGTCGTGCTACCGAAGTCGGCGATTTCCAAGGATCTGTTGGATCACCTGCGCTATCCACAAGACTTCTTCAAAGTCCAGCGGCAGATTCTGGCCCGCTATCACATGACCAACCCGGACAACTGGTACCAGCGCTCAAGTTTGTGGGACGTGCCGAACGATCCGGTGGCTGGCGCTTCGACCCAGACCAAGGAACCGCCGTTCTACCTGTCGGTGAAATGGCCCGGCGATGATGGCGCGATCTTCTCACTGACCAGCTCCTACGTGCCGTACAAGCGGTCCAACCTGGCCGCCTACATGGCGGTGAATGCCGATGCCAGCAGCCCTGAGTATGGGCGGATGCGCATTCTCCAGATGTCTGATACCTCCCAAATCGATGGACCCGGGCAGTCGTTCAATGCCATGACGACAAATGAGACCGTGGCGGATCGGCTGCGGCCGTTCCTGAACCAGGGCGCAGCCAGCGCCACCTTCGGCAACCTGCTGACCTTGCCGGTCGGTGGAGGGCTGCTGTACGTGACTCCGGTGTACACGCAGCGTCAGGGCAGCACTGGTTCCTATCCGGCACTGCGTTTCGTGGTGGTCCGTTTCGGCCAGTCGGTGGGGATCGGAGACACCTTGCAGCAGGCGTTGGACCAGGTGTTCCAGGGAAGCTCAGGCGGCAACACCCAAGAAGGCAGCGCCGATGGGAATACACCGGCCGGCAAAGGCAAGCCTGACAATCCGGCTGCGACGAAGGCACTTGCCGAAGCGGAAACGGCCTTCCAAGCAGCTGACAAGGCGCTGACGTCTGGAGATCTGGGGACGTATCAGAAGAAGATCGAGGAAGGCCAAGCCGCGGTGCAGCAGGCGCTGCGCGCGCTCGGCCGCTGATGACACTTGCGCTCGGTGAGGCTCGGTCCAGGAGCGTCCGGGAAACCATCCGGTCATCGCGGGCATGCCCGCGATGACCTCCCGCCAGGCCCATCCAAACCCCGACCACTCCTGGCCCGAGCCTCACCGAGCCGATTAACTGACACCAGCGGGCTGCCGCCAGCTTTCCCGGTTACTGGTCGAGAGCTGGGGACCTGATCTCGAGGTCGCTGAAGCCCGAGGCGCGGAGGGGGTCGGCGAGCTGTTCGGCGTCCCCGACCACGACGAGGCTCAGCTCATCGGGGTCGACAATGGAGCGGTACGCCTCGGTGGCTGCTTCCGGAGTCACCGATCGCAGCAGTGCGAGGCTCCGGTCGACGTAATCGTCGGGCAGCCCGGCAAGGATTTGAGTGGCAGCCTGGTCGGCGACCCCTTCGGCGGTCGCATAGCGCAGGGGAGAGACGCCTGTGAAGAACGCCACGGCATCGTCGACCTCCTGGCTGCTGAATGGGGCATCGTCGACCTTGATCAGGTCGCGGGTGATGGCCAGGGCGTCGACGAGAACGTCTGTTCGGAAAGAGCCTTGGACGGCGAAGGAACCGCCCGTTCGCAACGGGCCGAAGTTCATCCGTACGCCGTAGGTGTAGCCCTTCTCCTCACGCAGCACCGCGTTCAACCGTGACAGGAAAGCACCTCCGATCGCGTACGAGGCGATGCTGATCGCAGCCCATCGGGGATCGAGGCGGTCGATGCCAAAGCCGCCGAAGCGTACGTCGGCTTGCACCGAGCCCGGTCGATCGATCAGCAGGGCACGTCGCGGTCCCGGAGTTGGTTCTTCGATCATCACCCGGCGCTGCTCGACGTTGCGCCAGGATCCGAGGCTGCGCTCGGCTACGGTGATCGGGTCGTCGGTGAAGTCACCGGCGAGAATCAACGTCGCACCCGCCGGACCGAAGTGATCATGATGGAACGCGGCGACCTCTTCCGGCGTCACTTCCCGGACCGTTTCAGGCTGACCGCCACTCATCCGTGCCGCACGTCTGGTCTCGTCGAACACCGTTGCCCGGAAGGCAATGCTCGCGGTTTGTGCGGAGTTGGCCTGCGCCTGCTCGATCTCGGCCAGCCGCAGTTGGACATGCCGGTTGACGTCACGGCCGGCCAGCGACGGCTCGGTCACCGCCTCGGCGAATAGTTCCAGAGCGCGATCAAGATGGGAGGCCGGGACATCGAGGACGAGCTGAACCCCAGACAGCGAGAGATCGACTCCGAAGCCAGCACCTTCGGTCTCGAGCAGCTCGGCGAACTCCTCTCCGTTGTGTCGCAAAGTTCCCTCGTCCAACGTTCTGGCGCAAATGGTCGCGACACCTTCGATGTCGCGGCGCTCCGCATTAAGCGGTACGTCCAGCACCAGATGAGCTGAGATCACATGCTGGCCAGGCAGATCGAAGATCATCAGCTCGATATCGTTGCTCAGCCGAGCCCGTATCGGGGCCGGAAACGCCCAGACCGCCGCCGGGGCGATCGCAGGGCGTGGCAGAAATTCCCCCATCACCCCTCCTGCCGATAGATCAGAGTGGCGCGCTGATCAGGTCGGAACCACTGCTCCAGAGCACCGTGAACCTCGTCGTCTCCGATAGCAGTGATCTCGGCAATCCGAGAGTTGATCAAGTTCGGATCGCCATGCAGTGTCGCGTACTCGCCCAGCGCATCGGCGCGCGAATCGACCCGCGCCAGTTCATGGAGCCAGTGCCGCTCGAATTGGGCTTTGGCTCGCCGCAGCTCCTCCTCAGTCGGCCCATCGGTGAGCAACTGGTCAATCACCTCCACCACTTCCTGCTCGAGCTCCTCGGGGCTCACGCCATCGCGAGCACGCGCATAGCTGAAGCCGAACGAGTTGCCACCGATGAGGCCCATCGCCGAAGCGCCGGTGCCCTCGGCGTGCTCGCTACCGCGCACGAGCTGCTTGTGAAGGCGCGAGGTCTGGCCGTGTCCGAGGATGCTCAGGGCAAGGTCAAGAGCGTCGAAATCCCGGCCGCCACGCGCTGGCAGCCGCCACGTGAAATAGGCCGCGGCGGCAGGCACTTGGCCTGAGGCCTCCGCGCGCGGGAGGCCCGAGAGTGGCTCCAGCGGCTGCGCTTCGGGTTTGCGTGGCTTGGAACCGGTCGGGAGATGCCCGAAGTAGACGTCCGCGCGTTCGAAGGCATCCTCAGGTTGGACATCGCCAACGATCGACAAGACGGCGTTGTTGGGCAGGTAGTGACGTCGAAAGAAGCTGTGGACATCATCCAGCGTTGCGGCGTCGAGATCCTCCATCGAGCCGATCGTGGTGTGGCCATAGGGATGATCGGGCGGGAAGGTCAAGGAGTTGAGGAGCTCCATCACGTCCCCGTACGGCACGTTGTCGTAGCGCTGCCGCTTTTCCTCCTTCACCACCTCGCGCTGATTGTCGAGGTTTTCCTGGGTCAGGGCCTCGAGCAGCGTGGCCATCCGGTCGGCCTCCAGCCATAGAGCGAGGTCGAGCCCGCCGGTCGGCAAGGTTTCGAAGTAGTTGGTGCGGTCGAACCAGGTCGTGGCATTGACGACGGCGCCGGCCGCTTGGAGCAGCCCGATGTGCTGGCCAGAGGCGACGTGCGCCGAGCCCTGGAACATCACGTGCTCGAAGAGATGGGCGAATCCGGTGCGGCCGTGCTCTTCGTCTCGGGAACCGACGTCGTACCAGATGTTGATCGCCACCGACGGCGCAATGTGGTCGGGGCTGGAGATGACGCGGAGCCCGTTGTCCAGAGTGTGCTGGACGATCGGGTAGCCAAGTCCAGTGAGTGCGCCCGAGGTCATGCCCCACATCACAACACATCATGCGTACAGACGTCGCTGCTGGGGCTCGGGTGGGGCTTGAACCGTGCCGAGAGACGCTGTGCGATGCCAGCTAACTGATCACTCCAGCTACTCTTGCCGGCTCGGCGTACGCCTGCGCGAGGCTTTGGATCGTCTCGTGGGCGTTGAGCCCACTGGGATTGGGAACGACCCAGACCCGACTGCCGGCGAGTTGATCAACCTGCTCGCCCTCCTTCGCCTTCGGCTCGGCGAACGCCACCCGGTACGCGGTGACACCGGCAATCGCCACTACCACTGGGTGATGCAGGGTGGTGAATTCCTCAAGTCGGGTACGGCCCGCCTTCAGCTCGGCGGGGGCTAGCTCGCCGGCCCGGGCCGTGGCGCGATTCACCAGGTTGGTAATGCCGATGCCACACTCGATCAGGTAGGCCCGGTCCTCGTCAGTCATCGGTCGGCCCCGGCCAAGATCACGGTCAACGATGCCGGCCAGCTGCAGCGCGGGATAGAAACGATTACCAGGGTGCGCGAAATGAGTCTGAGTCGCCGCCGTCCACAGACCAGGATTGATACCGACAAAGAGCAGCTTCAGTCCCGGGCCGACGAGGTCGGGAACAGACGCGTTCCGGAACGACTGCAACTCAACTTGGGTGAAGCCCACCCAGGTCACCGTAGCGGGTTGAGCTGCGATCAAATGACCACGGACGACCTAGTGTGTCACACCCGAATTAAGCGTTGTTAGTTTCTATAATGTTCGTATGCTGAGTTCGGTGATGGCCGGTGAGTTCATGTTGTCCAGTGCCGAGCGTGATCAGTTGCTCGCCTGGTCGGCGGATGAGGGGTCGCGGCTCGCGGTCCGGGCGAGGATCGTGCTGGCGTGCTCGCAGCCGGGGGTGATCTACGCCAGGCTCGCCGACGAGCTCGGCGTGAGCGTGATGACGGTTCACAATGTCCGCCGCCGGTTCGCCGAGTCCCGACTGGCCAGCCTGGTCGATCGGCCGCGGTCGGGTCGTCCGAAGGCGGGCTTGTCGCTGACGGAGGCGGAGTGGGAGCAGCTGCAGCGCTGGGCGCGCCGCTCGAGTTCGACGCAGGCCCTGGCATTGCGGTCCAAGATCGTGCTGGGCTGCGCGGAGGGATTGTCGAACACCCAGGTGGCGGCACAGCTTCGGGTTCGGGAGCAGACGGTGGCGAAGTGGCGGGGCCGGTTCGTGGAGCGGCGGCTGGACGGTCTGGTCGACGAACCCCGGCCGGGCCGGCCGCCTTCGATTCTGCTGGACCAGGTGGAGGCTGTCGTGACCGCCACGCTGGAACAGATACCGAACGATGCCACCCACTGGTCCCGGGCGTCGATGGCGCGACAGTCGGGCCTGTCACCGTCCACGATCGGACGGATCTGGCGGAAGTTCGACCTCAAACCGCATCTCCAGGATGGGTTCAAACTGTCGACCGATCCGTTGTTTGTGGACAAAATCGTCGACATCGTCGGCCTGTATCACAACCCGCCGGAAAAGGCCGTGGTGTTGTGTACCGACGAAAAGTCCCAAGTTCAGGCGCTGGACCGCTCCCAGCCGGTGCTGCCGATGGCGCCCGGCACCCCCGAACGACGCACTCACGACTACGCCCGCCACGGGGTGACCAGCCTGTTCGCCGCGTTCAACATCACCACCGGTGAAGTCATCTCCGACCTGCACCGCCGCCACCGCGCCGTCGAGTTCCGCAAGTTCTTG
>Ga0075425_100000902_pt1 | contig 28498 bp, 29 predicted proteins | sample SoiMethybrSBSTD4_FD_75300 | JGI IMG/M metagenome (GOLD analysis project Ga0075425, IMG submission 75300) | Bulk soil microbial communities from a Populus tree surrounding site in Tennessee, USA - Soil MetaG P. TD hybrid SBSTD4 | ecosystem: Environmental > Terrestrial > Soil > Tree plantation...
GGCAGGGTGGGAGCGGACCGCACGAAGGCCGATATCGACCGGCGTCGGTCCGATCGCTGGAACTTCCTCTTCATCGCCGGCATGTGGTTCCAGGATCTGTTCAATTACGACTTCCGCCGCACGGAGATGTGCATCATCCCCTACGGCACGCAGCAGGGCGAGATCTCCTTCTGCGCGTATAACACCGGCATCGGCTGGCGCAACATCCTCGAGAAGATGCACATGACGGCCACGCTCACGAAGTGGTACGAAGAAAACGGCCGCCACGAGATCTTCGCCGGCAACAAGCATGTGCCGATGGCAAGCAAGGACCACTCGCTGGTGCTGAACGCCGAGGCGGTTGCCGCCGGCGCACAGACGGATCTCGACGAGCTCGGCGTGGCAAAGAACGCACGCGAAGAGAAGCTCGCCGCGCGCAAGAAGAGTACGCAGCTGTCGCCGGACGACATTCAGAAGCACATGGACATGGAGCGGTTGTATCGCCAGGAAGTGCTCAAGGAACAGCCGACGATCCAGATCCAGGGGCTGCGCGGACCGAAGAAGAAGCAGGACGTCCAGCCCGTCACGCACAAAGACGTCGTCTAACGACGAAGGAATCGGGATTCAGGAATCAGGAATCAGAAGTTCAGAACGTAGGGGCCGCCTTCAGGCGGCCCTTCGTTTGTACCGGAACCGCAGGCCACACCACCTGTATGGTAGTATGGCAATATGGCTAAGGCGACGTTTACACTCGACGACGAGACGCTGCGAACCATTCGCAAGCTCGCCGATCGGAGCCGGAAGCCGCAGAGTCTGGTCGTGCGCGAGGCGGTCGCGCATTACGCCGCGCGCGAGGAGAAGTTGTCATCCGAAGAGCGCGACCGCCTGCTTCGGGTGCTCGACGACATGATTGCCCGCCCTGCTCAACCTGGCGACAAAACGGCGCGAGACGTCGACATTGAACTGCGCGACCTTCGGCTCGCCCGACGGAGCCGCGGGCGTCTTCATCCGATCGATTGATCGTTCATCTCGATACATCGGTCGTCATTGACGCGTTCTGCCAGCCGTTCCGGTCCAGGCTCGCTCTCCGATCGGTGATCGTCGCGGAACATCGCATCGCCGTCTCCACCTTGGTGCTGTACGAGTGGTTGCGCGGGCCGCGACTCGACTCGGAGATGGCCGATCAGGAAGCGGCGCTTCCTGCCATGGCCGCCGTCGAATTCGATCACGCGTGTGCACAGATCGCCGCCGGTCTGTACCGCATGGTGAAACATGCCCGTGGCCGAGAGATGGACATCGCGATCGCCGCGTGCGCGATCGAGCACGGCGCGGCGCTCTGGACGCTGAACGAGCGCGACTTTCACGACATTCCCGGCCTCACGCTGTATCGCACGTGAGGAACCGGCGCAGGTTACGCAGCCTCTGCTGTGCGCAGCAACGACTCTGGCGGCGTGAGCGCGGCCCTGGCGATCGACACCAGCAGCCACATCATCAGAGGGACCGTCAGCTGAATGCCGATGGTTTCTGCCGTCGGTACCAGAAACGCGACGAACAGCCAGCAGAGCGTCTTCCAGAAGTTCGCGGCGAAGCGGCGGCGCGTCTCTTCCTGCACGTACGCCGCAAACCAGATCAGCGGCAGCGCAAGCACCGTGGCGTCGTAGATGATGGCGTGCGGGTTCACCAGCAGCGATGCGAGGATGACCATGCCGACTCGGATGCGAATCGGCGCCTCACTCCTCCACACGCGCGCTGTGTACCACAGCACGATGCCCGCGGTTACGATCCAGATCGGAAGACCGATCGAGTTCGGCAGCAGCCGCGTGAGCGAACGCAGCGAATGACTGTAGATCGGCTTCGACTCCAGCAGGTCGACGTTGTTGACGGTCACCGCAAGCGTCGATGCAAACCCTCGAAACGCCTCGGCTCCTAGAGCTGCCCAGACTGCAGCCGACTGAAGGCCGACCGACGCCACGGCGCCCCACAGCATCGCCCAATCGCGCCGCGCCAGCACGACGACGGCGAGCGGGATGCCGAACTGCGGCTTGAGCGCGAGCAGCCCGAATGCGGCGCCGGCGAGCATGCGATGCCCTCGCTCGAGCGCCATCCATCCGGCCCAGAAGGCAGCCAGGATCAGGATCGTGACTTGCCCGTACATCACCAGCATCCAGAACGGAGGAAATGCAGCGGCCGCAACCAACAACATGCCGCGATTGGGCAGCAGCGCGGACACTGGCTTCCACGCACTCCACAGGATCAATGCGTAGCCGACAACCGTCAGCATGCTCCACACGACGAGGGCGGTGCCGTACGACCATCTCGCGAAGGGTGCAAACAGCACAGCGATCTGTGGAGGATAGACCGCAGGATACAGAAAGGGCTTCGACGCGGGCACGAGAGCCACCTGCGCCTCGTGCAGCGCCGCCATGTCGTACATCGGAGAGATGCGATGTGTCGATGCCAGATGCCCGAGGGTGTAGAACTGCACGAAGTCGGCCCCTCGCAACTGACCGTAGAGTCGCTGGTCGGCTCTGTCGATCGCGGCCACCATGATCCCGACTGCGCACAGCACGAGACCGACAAGCAGCACCTGCCGCTTCGCGCGCCGCATCGATCCTGCCACCCGGCCGACGAATTCACGAATGGCCATCATGACTTCATGCAGCCCGAGTTGCGTTCGACCACTGACGTCCGCGCCCGTCGTCGACGATGTCGCGAACGACCAGGGCGAACAGACCCATCATCAGAACGACCGAGGCGTACAACGGAACATTGATCGCGCTCTGAATGAACAGCGCGGCAAAGAGCCAGAAGACCGCTTTCCAGTACCACGCCGACCGCTCATGTCGGGCCGGCTCCTGCATGAACGCGCCCAGCCAGAGCAGCGGGAGGGCGAGGATCGTGACGTCGTAGATCTGAAAATGCGGATTGACGAGCCCCGACGCGAAGATCACCACACCGAGACGCACGTGCAGCGGCGCCCCGCTCCGCCAGACACGTGCCGTACCCCAGAGCACTGCCACGGCAAGCGCGGCCCACAGCGGAGTCGCGATCCAGGTGGGCGCGAGTTGTGTCAGCGAGCGCAGCGAGTGATTCATGAACGGTTTCGACTCGAGGGCCTGATACTGACCGACTGTCATCGGCAGCGTCCGCGCGAATCCTTCAAACGCCTCCCAACCGAGCGTCAGCCACACGGCGCACGCCTGCACGGCAACGGAGGTCAGCGCGCCGCCGAGCATGGCCCATTCACGACCCACAAGAACGATCACCGCGAACGGGATTCCGAACTGCGGCTTGATCGCGAGGAGTCCGAACGCCATTCCTGCCAGCAGCGGTCGCCTGCGCTCGAGCGCAAGCCATCCGGCCCATATCGCAGCCAGGATGATGATCGTGTTTTGCCCGGTCAGCAGCAGACTCCACAACGGCGGGAATGCGGCGGCCGCGGTGAACGCCATCGCGCGATTGGGCACGCGATCGGACACTTTCTTCCACGCCGTCCAGACGATCAGCGCGTAGAGCGCCGCGGTGATCGCGTTCCATAGCAGCAGTGCGTGCTCGTAGGACAGCAGGCTGAAGGGCGCGAACAACAGCGCCACTTGTGGGGGATACACGGGCGGAAACACGTGGGCGGCAGACGAGGGCACCAGATCGATGTGTGCCTGGCGCAGCGCGTCCGCGTCGTAGAGCGTTGATACCTGATGCAGCCGCGCCAGATGTCCGAGCGTGTAGAAGTGCACGAAGTCGGCGGACTCCTTCGATACCGACACACCGCGAAGACTCGCGCCGATGGCGCCGATGCCGATCGCCAGCGCCCACAAGATCACCACCAGCGCGATCGCGCGCGCCTTCCCGCGGCGCAGCGATGCGATCCGACCGACGATGGCGTCAGGCAGCGGCATGCGTGATGATCCGGGGCTGGACGACGTGCAGCACCGAGCGGCTCACGAGCACCATCAGCCACAACATGAGCAGAACCGACAGCTGAATCCCGAGCGCAGCGGCGGTGGGCGCGAACAGCGCGGCGAACAGCCAATACGTGGTCACCCAGAACGGGGCGGCGGTGCCCTGGCGCTCGGGATCCTGCATGTAGGCGCCAAACCACAACAACGGCAGCGCCAGCACGGTGAGGTCGTAGACGATCACGTGCGGGTTGACCAGCACCGCCGCCAGCATCACGACACCGAGACGCACGCGAAGCGGCGCGTCGCTGCGCCACACGCGGGCGGTGTACCACAGGACGACCGTCGCCAATGCGACCCACAGCGGGATGCCGATCCAGTTGGGCGCGAGGCGCGTCAGCGATCGCAGCGAATGACTGTGGAACGGCTTCGACTCGAGCAAGTCGACGTGGTTGAAGGTGATTGCCAGCGTCGTCGACGCAAATCCGCGGAATGCGTTCCATCCCAGCATCCACGACGTCGCCGCCACCTGCGCGACGACCGACAGCACGGCGCCGGCGAGCATCGGCCACTCGCGGCCAACCAACACGATCACCGCCAGCGGAACGCCGAACTGCGGCTTGATGGCGAGCAGTCCGAAGGCGACGCCGGCGAGCAGGCGATGTCCGCGCTCGAGCGCCACCCAACCCGCCCAGAATGCGGCCAGCACGAGCACCGTGATTTGCCCGTAGAGCACGAGGTACCAGAATGGCGGAAACGCACACGCAGTCGCGATGATCAGTGTCCGATCCGACAGCACGTCCGAGACCGGTTTCCACGCACTCCACACCATGAACGCGCAGGCCGCAATCGAGAGCAGCGTCCACGCCAACAGCGCGCGCTGGTACGACCACCCACTGACGGGCGCAAACAATGCCGCGATCTGTGGCGGATAGACCGCTGGATAGAGATCGACCGCCGATGCGGGCACCAATGCGACCTGTGCCTCGTGCAGCGCTCGCATATCGGACATCGCGGCGATCTGATGTGAGCTCGCGAGGTGTCCCAACGTGTAGAACTGGATGAAGTCCGCGCCTTTCAGCGGACCGGCAAAGCCGCGATCGCTCTTGCCGATCGTGCCAACGGCGATCGCGAACACCCACATGATCACCGCGAGGATGATCGCGTGCACCTTCACCTGGTGGGCCGATCGCACCCTGAGGAATGGCAGTCGAGACAGGGTCATGAGGCGCAGTTCTGATGAGCGCGATTACGGTTATGCGCGGCCGATGACAGACTTCGTGGATGACCGAAGCCTGCCGGGTCTAAAACACCTGAAGGTGCAATCGAGGATCCGGGTCACGCTTCTTGCAGAACATTGCGATCTTGACCGCCATGAGCGCCGTTTGCCTCGTGATCCCGTGCTTCAACGAGCGGAATCGTTTACCGCAGCGCGAGATTCTGGATGCAGTGCAGCGGCGCGCCGGACTGAGCATCTGCTTCGTGGATGATGGCAGCACGGACGGAACGATGGAGGTGCTCACGGCGCTCCAGGCGAAAGCGCCCGCCCGCATCGACGTCATCCGGCTCGATACGAACAGCGGCAAGGCCGAAGCGGTCCGACAGGGCATCCTCCACATCACGCGATCGAACGACTTCGACATCGTCGGCTACTGGGACGCCGATCTGGCAACCCCGCTGGACGATCTCGACGATCTCGTGTCGACGCTGGCCGGGAATCCAGACTGCGTGTTGGCGATGGGCGCTCGGGTGAGACGGCTGGGGTCGTCCATCGATCGGTATTGGTGGCGGCACATGACGGGTCGCGCCTTCGCCACGTTCGCGAGCCTGATTCTCCGCCTCCAGGTCTACGACTCGCAGTGCGGGGCCAAGATCTTCCACCGCGACGCCGCCGCGATCCTGTTCCGCGATCCATTCCTCACACAGTGGCTCTTCGACGTCGAGATCCTGGCGCGCATGCGAGCTCGCCTCGGCGTGACAGGCGTGCTCCAGGCCGTGATCGAAGTTCCGCTGAGACGGTGGGTGGATGTGGGGAAATCGAAGCTGCGGTTCAAGCACATGCTTGGTGTACCGGTCGATCTGCTGAAAATCCACCTGCGCTACAACGGACGGCCGTTCGTCTCGCGCGCCGAAGCCGAGCCGGCCGCCAGATTGGCCAAGCACCTGCCGGAGGCACGACTGCGATGATCGGGGCGGGGTCCGTACGCCGGGGTGCGTACGATGATCCCAGTCGAGCGACCCCACTCGCGGCGCTGCTGACTCCTCGGCGCATCAGCATCTACCCGCGAATCGTGCTGATCGTCATCGGAATCACTGTCGCCGCGAATCTCGCCGGATCCACTGGCTGGCGGGGCGCCGGCGGGCAACTGCTCTTCCACGACTTCATCATCTTCTACAGCGCCGGCGTGCTCTTTCACTCGGCGCCGCAGTCTCTCTACAACTTCCACGAACAACTGTCGCTGCAGCGCTCGCTCATTGCGCCGACGCAGATGGACGGCACCGGCCCCTTCTCACACCCGCCGTATGTCGCGCCGCTGTTCGAGCCGTTCACCGGATTGCCGTTGCCATATGCCTTGATCGTGTGGACCGTCCTCAGCTGCGCCGCCCTCGCCGGGGCGATCATGCTGGCGCGGCGGCTCGTTCGCACACAGCCATGGAACATCGTCGTGCCGACGACCACGTTCGCCGCGATCGCGTTGTCGCTTGCACCGGTCCTGTTCGGACTGTACTCGGGACAGATGCACTCGTTCGTGCTGCTCGGCAGCCTCGCCGTTATCGTGTTCGTGCTCGACGACAAGCCGTGGCATGCGGGCGCGATCGCAGGGCTGCTGGCGATCAAGCCTCAGGTCGCCCTCGCGTTTTTGATCTTCTTCCTCGCGAGGCGGAACGTCAGGGCATGTCTCGCTGCGGCGCTCGCGTTCGGCGGATTGAACGCGCTGTTGGTCAGCAGGGTTGGCGTCGAGACGGCGATGTCGCTCTACAGCATGTATGTTCACACCACGCGCGCGCTCGTGATGCTGCCGTTCGATGTCGGGTTCCCTCGCTATCTCCTCCTCACACCTTACGGATTGATGAGCGGACTCGCGGGACTCGAGCGTCAGGAAGCGATCCTGATCGCCGCCAATGTCGTGGCCGCGGCTGCGGTGCTGTGGTTCCTGGTTGACGCATGGCGCTCGCGGCATTCCCCTGAAAAACGCACGCGCGTCCTGCTCGGACGGACGCTCCTCCTGCCGTCGCTGGTGACGCCCTACCTGATGCTCTACGATGCTGCGCCGCTGATGGTGTCGTGCATCTTCATCGTCCCGCCAACGATGCCGCGCCACGCGCTCGTCCTGAGTGGCCTGGTGTACGCCGGGCTTTGGATGTATCCACCGTTGTCGGCGGCGATTGGAGTGCCGCTCGGAGCGCTGCTCCCGATCGGGCTCTATGTCGTGTCGATGCGTTCTATTTGGGTGCCATTCGGATGGCGCCGTCGAGCCGAATGACCTCACCATTCAACATCTCGTTCTCGAAGATGTGACGCACCAGCGCCGCGTATTCCTCAGGCCGTCCGAGGCGTGATGGAAACGGCACCTGCTGCGCGAGTGAGACGCGCGCGGCCTCGGGCAGGGCGGCCAGCAGCGGCGTATCGAAGGTGCCGGGGGCGATCGTCATCACCCGCACACCAAGGCGCGCGAACTCGCGCGCAATCGGCAGCGTCATGCCGACGATGCCGCCCTTCGATGCGGAATAGGCCGCTTGTCCGATCTGTCCGTCGAACGCCGCCACCGAGGCGGTGTTGACGATCACACCGCGCTCGCCACTTGCGCTCGGGGGATTCTTTTCCATCGCCGCGGCGGCCAGTCGAATGGCGTTGAACGTCCCAATCAGATTCACCTGAATCACTTTGGTGAAATGCGGCAGCGGCTGCACGCCCTCACGTCCGAGCACGCGCTCGGCCGCGGGTATGCCGGCGGCGTTCACAAGGCCATCAAGCCGACCGAACTCGCGCACGGCCGCCTCGACTGCGCCCTTCACGTCGACGTCGCTGGTCACATCCGCACGCACGAAGCGCACGCGATCGCCGTGCGCGGCTGTCTTCGTCGCACCGGCCTGATCGTTGATGTCGACGATGACCGCGCGCCCGCCTGCCGCGACGATCATGTCGACCGTCGCTCCACCAAGTCCCGAGGCGCCACCTGTAACGAGGATGTTTCGGTCGTGAATGTTCACGGGGCGATCGTAGTCGATTCTTCCCAGCGGGTTCCTTCCAGTATCATTCTTTCAGTGCTCACCCTCGTGACCGGCGCCCTCGCTGGTCTTTTCCACGTTCTGTCGGGTCCCGATCATCTGACGGCCGTCGCCCCTCTCGCGCTCGGAGACCGTCGGCGCGGATGGCTCGCCGGATGGACGTGGGGTATGGGTCACGCGTCCGGCGTGGTCGTGGTGGCGGTGCTCGCGGTGCTGCTTCGCGACGCGCTGCCTCCGGTCGCGGTACTCTCGGCGTGGAGCGAACGTCTCGTCGGCGGCGCTCTTATCGGTATCGGACTATGGGCGCTGCGGCGGAGCGCACGCCTTCGGCCCGCACACCACGCTCACGGGCCGTTGTCGCATCAGCATCTGATCGTCCACGCGGGCCCGCAATGGGCGCGGCGGATCGGCCATGCGCACACCGCGTTCTACCTCGGCGTCCTGCATGGAGTGGCCGGAAGCTCGCACTTCTTCGGCGTGCTGCCGGCGCTGGCGTTGCCAACGCGAGGCGCAGCGATCGCTTACATCCTCGCGTTTGGAGTGGGCACCGTGGTCGCCATGACCGCTTTCGCCGCCGTCGTCGGATCGGCCAGCGCCCGCTGGACGCACGAGAGTCGTCTCCATCGCGTGATGATGACCACGGCTGCCGTGCTCGCGATTCTCGTGGGTGGCGTCTGGTTGGTGAGCTGATCGTTCTGCTAAGGGCTGACAGCGACCGTGGACGATTCGTACATCGCCATCGCCTGCTGCGCCTGAGCCTGACGATCGCCGCCGAATGCCGGATCCAGCGCGCGACGCGCACCGCGAAGCACCGCCGTCAGCATCTGATGTTGATCGGCTGCCGACGCCGGAGGCCGCACATTCTTCAACGATTGATCGAGCGACGCCAGCGAGCCATCGAGCGCCCTCAACACGTCGGGCGAGCCTGACTGTGCGGCCGACATGAGGAACGGCTTGATCTCCGTCAAGCGAACAACGATCGGCCGAATGGCCTCGGCATAGCGCTGCTCTTCCTGCACGTTGGCAATCACGGGGGGCGTCGTCGGCGCTGCCGGCGCGACGCCAGCCGCGGGTCGCTGGGCCGATGCCATTCGCATCGCCGATCGCGGCGACGTGGTGTCGGCTGGCGCCATCGGCCAGGTGAAATCCACGTAGACGCGCTTGCCTTCGGAGCGGACGTTGGCGCGGGCGAACTCGGGCACAGCGATGTGCGCACGCAGAAACTGTCCGTTCTCAGACGGCGGCGCACTCTCGATCGCCACGCGCTCGACGAGGTGCACGCCTTCGGGCGCTACCCATTGCTGGGCGTAGACCGGATTCTGCAGCGGCCCGACATCGAGATCCATCAACCCTTCGGCACGGCGCGATCGCACCTGTCGCGGCTCGACCGGCATTTCGAAGACCAGCGACACACGGTCGGGCGCACCGAGCAGCTGCACCGCAGGATTGCCATCTGGCACCGCGGTCGGCAGCTCGTTCCGCGGCACGTTGCGAAGCGATTCATCGACGAAAATGCGCGCGCCGGCCATGCCAGCACGCATCAACCGCCGCTGCACACGCTCGGCTTCGTCGAGCGTCGCATACGGTCCGGCCAGCGCCTGATAGAACTGGTTCTTGTCGGGAGTCACGCGCGTGAATGCGGGAAGACCGAGGCTGCGCACCCGGGTGGCGGCGAATCCGGCGCCATCGCTGCTGTCGAGCGACGCCACCGTCACGCTGAAGCTGGCGCCGGTCGACAAGGTCGGCGCATCGGCGGTTTCCTTCCACGCAAAGATCGACGCCATGGCCGGCCGCGGCGCCATGAACCACACCACACCGCCGGCGGCAACCACAAGCAGCATGATGGCGACGGCCGTCGTCTGCCGCTTGAGACGCAGATAACGGCTGTGCACATCGCGAACCGAGAAGCCGCGATTGACCGGCCGCGGTCCTCGCTGCATCAGCTGCTGGAGCTGATCTTCGTTCAGCAGCACCACCGCGTACTGCTTCTCCGGGCCGACGACGTCGGGCTTCTTCGTCCGGGTCAGCACAGTCGTTCTCGAAGATCGGAGGCCGAGAGACCAACGCGGTCTCCGGTGGGAGCCAACAGGTACAAGCGATCACCGATGGCCACGTCCATCTCGTCGAGGCTTCCGGCCGGCATTTCGACCACCGCGTGCGCCGTCGGATCGGCGGCAATACGCCACGGCACCAGCTTGCGGATCACCTTCACGGCGCGGCCGTCATCGTCGACGAACACGGCATCGATATCGAAGCGCATGAACATCGTGTGGATCGCCGCACATGGCGCCAGGATCAGCGCGCATGACGATCCGAAGCCATCGCGTCCGAGCAGACCTTTTCGACGCGCGCTCCGCGTCACGGCCACTTCAACGTGCCGCGCCAGCGCCGCATCGGTGCGCTGATTGACGAGCGCCAGCGTCGGAACATCCATCACCGCACTCCGATGGCGACGGCTCCCTTGTCGTGGGCCCGCTTGGTCTTCTCCTGCTCGCGGTGCCTGAACGCCTCGGCTTCCAACTTGCGATCGTCGAGGAAATACGCCTCGCATGCCGCATCGAGGTTCTCGCGATTGAGCGTCGGCTCTTCGCCGCGATAGCGACACAACGCCGTGACCTGTTCGATGAGGTCGCGCGGCTGACAGGCGCGCAGCGGACGATTGATCGGCAGATAGTGGCGCCGATGCAGGTAGGCCGCCATCACCGGATGGAACTTCATGTCGCGACGACGGCAGTTCAATTCGAGGATCTTGGTGAACTGCTCGATCGTCGGATCCTCGACCGGAATCTTGTAGGGGATTCGGCGCAGGAACGCTTCATCAGCAAGTGACATCGGATCGAGGTTGGTGGCGAACACCGTCAAGACGTCGAACGGCACCTGAAATTTCTTGCCGGTATGCAGCGTCAGGTAGTCGACGCGGCTCTCGAGCGGCACGATCCACCGGTTGAGCAGATCCTCCGGACGCATGCGCTGCCGCCCGAAGTCGTCCACGAGGAAGATGCCGCCGTTGGCCTTCAGCTGCAGCGGCGCTTCGTAGAAGCGTGCCAGCGGATTGAAGGTGAGGTCGAGCATGTCGAGCGTGAGCTCGCCGCCGACGATCACCACCGGCCGGCGGATGCGCACCCACCGTCGATCCTTCGGCTCGGAGGCAATGATGCTGCCCGTACTTGGCTCGAGATCTTCCAGCGCCTCGTGGTTGACCGGATCGAACATCGTGACGATGTGCCCCTCGACGTCGATGGCGTACGGCATGTACATGTCGCCGCCAATGGCGCGTCCCAGGCCCTCGCCAAGCACGGTCTTGCCGTTGCCGGGCGGTCCGTAGAGGAAGATGGCTTTGTTGGCGTTGGCTGCGGGGCCGAGCTGATCGAGGATGTGGTCGCCGACGACCAGATGGTTGAAGCCGTTGCGCAGCCGCTCGCGATCGATGTAGCCGCGCGCCGCCGCCAGCGCGCGCATCTGCGCCACGTAGCTCGCCAGCGGCACCGGCGCGGCGCCGGTGTATTGGTTGATGTCGAGGTACTGAATGGCGCGCGAGCGACCAAGGTCGGTGAGCGCGTAGCGATAGTTGGCGTTCGACGTGCCGGTCGTGCCGCGCACCTCGATCATTCGCTCCTGTCGGATCCGTTCGACGAGCGCCTCGAGGATCGAGAACGGCAGGCGCAGGCGATCGGCGAGCATCAGGCCGGTGGCCTCGCCGCCGTACAGCTGCTTGACGATCAGCTGCTCCAATTGATCGGGAGCGAGGCCCGTGTCCTCGAGCCGCATCGGAACCGGCGGCGCGGTGCTGCGCGCGCTGTCGAGAGTGGCGGTCGTCATTTCTGCATCATCGGGAAAAGAACCTGCACGAACTTGATCGCGGCAGGTCCGATGGTTACAACCCAGATGGCCGGGAAGATGCAGAACACGAGCGGGAACACCATCTTCACGCCCGTCTTCGCTGCGGCTTCCTCAGCACGCTGCCGGCGCTTGGTGCGCAGGGTGTCAGAGTGCACACGCAGCGACTGCGCGACGCTGGTGCCGAACTTGTCGGTCTGAATCAGCATCGCGGCAAGCGACGACAGATCATCGACGCCGGTGCGATCGGCGAGATTGCGCAGCGCCTCCGATCGGGCCTTGCCGGCGCGCAGCTCGAAGTTGACGAGGCGCAGCTCCTCGGACAGGTCCGGATGAGCAAAGGCGAGTTCCTCGCCGACGCGCTGCAGTGCCTGATCCAGACCGAGACCGGCTTCAACGCTGACCACGAGGAGATCCAGTGCATCCGGCAGCGACAAACGAATGCGATGCTGGCGCTTCTTCGCCAGGCGGCCGAGCATCATGCCGGGCAGCAGGTAGCCGAGTGCGGCGCCGCCGAGCGCGAACAGGACGTTTGGCTTGACGAAGAGCGGTGTCGAGAACAGACCGAAGACCAGCAGAGCGAAGCCAAGCCGGATGCCGACGAACACCGCCAGCGCCTCGCTGCCTCGATACCCTGCGGCGACGAGCCGCGCCTTCAGCTTGCCGACTTCGCGAGCGGGTGTTGGGGCGTATTTCCCCAGGCGCTTGAAGCCGTTGGCCATCGTCTCGCTGTACGCGTGCGAGTCGGCGATCGAGATATCCGGCACGCCTCGCAGTTCGCCAAGACGACGTTGAATGACACCGCCGCTCGCCGGCGCCAGCGCCATCGCGGCGCCGTAGACGAGAAGCGAAACGAAGAGGAACCCCAGAAGGGGCAGCAGCAGAATCACCCTACACCTCGATCTTGATGACCTGTCTGATCCAGAAGTAGCCGACCGTCTGCATCACGATGGCGGCAAGAATCATCATCTGGCCCATGCGCTCCTGGAACAGGAGGTTCATGTGCTCCGGATTGATCAGCGTCAACGCGACGCCGAGTGCCGCCGGCAGCGCCAGCAGCACGTAGCCCGTGAAGCGGCCGTGCGCCGTGTGCACGCGAACCTGACGCAGGATCTTGAACCGCTCGCGCACCACGTGGGCGAGGTTGTCGAGGATCTCGGCCAGATTGCCGCCGGTCTCGCGCTGAATCGACACTGCGGTCACGAAGAACTTGACGTCGAGGATCGGTACGCGCTCGGCGATCTGGTCGAGCACATCGCGCACGGGCAAACCGAAATTCTGCTGCTCGAATGCCTTCTTGAACTCGGTGCCGACCGGATCGTCGACTTCATCGGCGACCATGCCCATCGCGGTCTGGAAGGCGTGGCCGGCACGAATCGCGCGCGACAGCAGATCGAGCGCCTCGGGGAACTGCTCTTCGAATTTCTTCAGCCGCTTCGATCGCTTGTAGCGCAGCCAGGCGATCGGCAGCACTGAGCCCATCATGCCGGCCATCAGCCAAAAGATCGGCTGCGCCACGAAGAAGGCGCACAGGATGCCCGACCCGATGCCGGCGACGATCGTGGCCAGCATCATGGCGCTTGGCGTGGTGCGCACACCCGACTGCTCGATCAGCTTCGCCAGCCCGGAGCCCGATTTCGCGATGACTTTGTCGAAGCTGGGCAGCGGGCTCTTGGGTCCCTCGGCGAGGAAGGTGGGCGTGTCCGGCATGTCCACCGTACGCGACACTTCCTTCAGCCGTCCGGCCATCTTGCGCGCGGCCAGCCACGTCGGCAGGTTCATCGCCGCCCAGGCGGCACCGAGCACCAGCCCGGTGACGACGACGAAGACGAAGAGCGCAGCAACCATCACCGCACCTCCATCACGCCTTCGAACATGTTCGCCGCCAGGTGAATGCCGGCCGCCTTCATCCGCTCCGCGCACTTCGGCCGCACGCCGGTGGCGCGGAAACGTCCGATGACCTTGCCATCCTGATTGAGGCCGCCCTTGTCGAACACGAAGATGTCCTGCATCGTGATCACCTCGCCTTCCATGCCGGTGATCTCGGAGATGTTGGTGATCTTGCGGGTGCCGTCGCTGAGGCGCGTCTGCTGCACGACGATCTGAATCGCCGAGGCGATCTGCTGACGCATCGCCTTCTCGGGCAGATTGGTCGCGCCCATCGCGATCATCGTCTCGACGCGGGTCAGCGCATCGCGCGGCGTGTTGGCGTGCACGGTGGTCAGCGATCCATCGTGGCCGGTGTTCATGGCCTGAAGCATGTCGAGCGCTTCTTCACCGCGGACCTCGCCGACGATGATGCGGTCGGGACGCATACGCAGGGCGTTGACCACCAGCTGCCGCTGGCGAATGGCACCCTTGCCTTCGATGTTGGCAGGCCGCGTCTCGAGCCGGGCCACGTGCTCCTGATGGAGCTGCAATTCCGCGGCGTCTTCGATCGTGACGATACGCTCGCGGGTCGAGATGAAGCTGGACAGCACGTTGAGCAGCGTCGTCTTACCGGCGCCGGTGCCGCCGCTGATCAGGCAATTGAGCCGCGCCTTGACGCAGAGTGAAAGGAACTCGAGCATCGGCGGCGTCATCGCGCCGAGCGACACCAGGTCGTCGGCCCGCAAACGCTCCGCGGGAAAACGACGAATCGAGAGCAGCGGTCCGTCGACGGCCAGCGGCGGGATGATGGCGTTGACGCGCGATCCATCGGCCAGGCGCGCGTCGACCATCGGCGAGCTGTCGTCGACGCGGCGACCAATGCGGCTGACGATGCGATCGATGACGCGCAGCAGGTGGGCATCGTTCTGGAATGTCGCCGTGACCCGTTCGATCATGCCGCTGCGTTCGACGAACACGTTCTTGTAGGTGTTGACCAGGATGTCGCTGATGCTCGCGTCGCGCAGCAGCGGCTCGAGCGGTCCGAGCCCGAACACGTCGTCCAGGACCTCGGTGAACAGCGTCTCGCGCTCACTCAGGCTGAGCGGTGTCGATTCCTCGGAGAGCAACAGTCCCAGCAGCGCGCGAATCTCACCTTCGGCGCGGGCGCGATCACTGTTGGCAAGCGCCTCGAGGTTCAGGCGATTGAGCAGCTTTTTGTGTACCGACGCGCGCAGCTCGAGGTAGGCCTGACGTACGGGCTGCACGGCCGGCGCCGGCGCCGGAGCGCCCGGCTTCGAGGGTCCGATCGTATGAGGCGAGATCGATGGAATGGCAGAAGAACGCATGGTCGTTTACCACATCGAAGCAAGACGCTGGATGCCGAGGGGTGACCGCTTCGCTACCGCCTCGACGATCGGCGCATTGGGATCGAGGATACGGCGCGCGAACGTGTCGAACTGCGATGCCAGCTCGCTGTTGCCGGCCAGGCTCAGAGGCACACCCGAGTTGAGCGCGGTCGAGACGGTCTTGTAGTCGCTGAGGAAGGTTTGATAAATCGGATGCCCAAGCGCGCTCTCGATCTGTTGCGGCGGAATCGGAAACGGTTCGGCGGCGCGGTTGAGCAGCACGCGCACGCGATCGCCGGACGACCCGCCGATCTGACCGATGCGATCGAGCAGACGCTGCGCGTTGCGCACCGACGGCACATCCGGATTGCCAACCAGGCAGACCGTATCCGCCGTATAGAGCGCCGTCACGACACACGGGTTCATCTGCGCGCCGGCATCGATGATGATGTATTCGTACTGGTGGCCCAGGAGGCGGAACAACTCCTCGAGCGCGTGCGTATCCGACGGCCCTGGCCGATCGAATAGATCCGATCCGGCAAGAATCTCGAGCCCGGTCTTGTGCTTGACCACCAGCTCTTTCATGAACTCCTGATCGAGCCGATGCATGTTGTCGAGCGCGTCGAGCATCGTGTAGCGGCTGCGGACGCCGAGGAACAGCGTCACTTCACCGAGTCCCGCCTTCAAATCGACGATCAGGGTCGGACGCTTCTGCAGTCGCGCGATCTCGACGCTGCAGTTCACCGCCAGCGTCGTCGTTCCGGCTCCGCCCTTGGCGCCGAAGAACACCACGGTCTTGGCTTCGGGCTTGGCTGATGGCACCGACGCGCGGCGCGCCGATGCCCGGCGCACGGCCTCGTCGAAGGCTTCTGCGGTCGGCGGCCATGGCAGAAACTCATTGGCGCCGGCACGCATCGCGTGAATCACGAGGTTGGCATCGACGCCGGAGGCCACCGCGAAGATCGCGGACGAGGCCCACCGGGCACGCAGCTGCTCGATCGTCGTCATCGACGATGACGACACGTTTCGAATGTCGACGACGAGGATGTCCGGCAGCGCGCCGTGCGCTCCCATCTCGTCGACCACTCGGACGGGCGTCGACCCCGATCGCAGACGGCGTGCGATCTCCTCTGCGAAATCTCCGTCCTCAGTGACAATCAATCCGTTCAGCTGCGCCATGGCACCACCGACTTCAAAACTCTGCTCTCGCTCGAAACAACATCGACCGCCCCGTTCACCGAGGCGGTCGATGTAATAGCCGACATCAACGACTCCGTCGAACTACCGGACCGATCGCGGCGCCGACTCGGCCTGTACCGCCGCTCCGGGGCCGCCAGCCTCTTTATCGGCCTTGGCCTGTTGCTTGGCCAGTTTTGCATCGCGCTGGGCTTGCTCGCGGGCCAGCTTCTCGGCTTGCTTGCGATCGACCTCGGCGCGCTTGTCGGCTTCCTTCTTGGCCTTCGCCGCGCTCTCCGCGTCGCGCTTGGCCTGCTCTTGCATCAGCGCTTCGAGTCGCTTCTGCTCGGCCGCATGTGCCTTCGCATCGGCCGCGGCCTGTTTGGCCGCAGCGCGCTGCTGCTTCTCGGTCAGCTGCGGCTGCTGCGCCGGGACCGGCGCGCCGAAGGCCTGTACGGCCTTCGTCTGGTCGTCACGATCGTTCTGCGCCCGCGCCTGATCCTGGGCGCGCTCGATCGCCGTCCGGTTGTCGACCACCGCGGCTGGGGCGGCATCGACCGCTGCCTGCGACCGCGTCGACGCACCCGTGAACGCCGGCGCCGGCGCCGGCTTCGCCTGTTTGTCCGCGATCGGCGGCAGGAACGTCTCGCCGAACTTGGGCAGGTTGGGCGTGACGCCCGGTGAGTTGTTCGGCAGAATCTCGGGCGTGATCATCACGACCAGCTCGGTCTGATCCTTCTGCGCCGCCTTGCTCTTGAACAGCGCGCCGATAATCGGGATATCTCCGATGCCCGGCACCTTCTGCATCGTCGACTGCATCTGGTTGTTCATCAAACCAGCAATCGCGAACGTCTGTCCGCTGCGCAGCTCGAGCTCGGTCTCGGTGCGGCGCGTCGAAAGGGCAGGAATGCGGAAGCCGCTGAGGACGACGGCGTTTCCGAAGTCGAGCGTGCTGACTTCGGGCTTCACCTTGAGGTGCACGCGATCGCCGATGACGGTGGGCGTGAAGTTCAAGCGCACACCGAATTCCTTGTACTGAACCGAGACCGCGACGGCCGCCCCCGAGCCCTGAGCCACGGGAACCGGGAACTCGCCGCCGGCAAGGAAGCTGGCTTCCTTGCCGCTCTCGGCGACAAGGTTCGGCTCGGCGAGGCTCTGGAACAGACCGCGCGACTTCAGCGCTTTGATCAGGATGCCGAGGTCGTACTTCTCGTTCAGCAGGAACAGATTGAGGAAGTCGCTGAAATCGAGCTTGCCCGAGGCCGACGCGACGTCGCTGCCGAAGTCGCTCCACTTCTTCGTCGGGGTATCCGTCTTGCTCCATTCCAACTCTTTGAAGCCCGTCGCCGGGAATTGCTCCGTCGTCACGCGGCCGATGTTGTTGTGGATGCCGAGCGGGCTCGTGAAGATCGTCATGCCGGCTTCGGTCATCGCCGATCGGCTGACCTCGGCGAAGCGCACGCGCAAGAGCACCTGGGCGGTCGGCGGACCCGGCTGCGCTGCCAGCAGGTTGACGACTTCGTCCTTGTTGCTCACGTAGCCGGCGGCGACGGCAATCGCCTTGTCGGCAAATTCTTTGCGCGACACGTTACCCGACAGCACCACCTGCTTGCCGTTGCTCTGCGCCTCGATGTGCTCACCGGGGAAGAGCTGCTGCAGCTGCTCGTTCAAACGGGCGAGATCGCGCGACACCACGACTTCGAAGCGCTTCACGCCGCCGCCGCTGCGGCTCCACACGAACATGGAGATCGAGCCCGGCACCTTGCCGTGCACGAGCAGTTGATCGGGCGCGGTCACGAGCGCATCGGCGATCTCGGCGCTCGTCAACGACACGCGCGAGATCGGCGTGCCGACGTTGATGAGCGTAGAGCGTCCGACCATCAGACGCACCGAGCTCGGGTCGGCGACATTGCCCTCCGTCGGGGCGCTCGCCGGTGCCGAGGCAGCACTCGCTGGCATCGGCGCGGCGGCCGACGGCTTCGGTGCGGCAGCGGCTGGTATCGCGGCTAGGACGCCTCGTTCCACCCCAACCTGCGCCAGCGTCCGGTGCGGCGTGCCAAACACGCCGATGATGAACATCTGGGCGCCAATCGCGGCCGCCCATCCCCTGTGTGTGATTCGCATCGTGCTACTCCTGCGCCACGACTTCTTGCGCGCGCTTGTCACCGCGGATAATTTCGACTGTGGGCGCTGGCGCCGGTGCCGGCGCCGGAATCGTGGGGGCGGCCACGCGGCGGCTGACGGCTGCGACACGCACCGCCGTTCCCACACCCATCAGCGCCGGTGGCTTGATGCCCGGCGTCGGTGGGGCCGTCTTGTCGAGTGGATTGCGAAGCGCGAGCTGAATCTTGCCTTCAGTACTCGCCAGCGTCAGCTTCTCTGCTTCGTCTGGATTGACGAGCAGGGTGACGACGCTGACTTGGATCGGCTTGTTCTTCTCGTCCTGCTCGATCTTGGTACCGGAGGCGAGCACCTGCACGTTCGGCAGCACGAGACGTGATGTCACGTCGGTCGGTTGTTGCGTCGGGTTCATCGTCGCGACGACGTCGACGTGGGTGCCAGGAAGTACGTAGCCAGCCACACCAATGACGTCGTTCACGCGAACCGACAGCGCGCGATAGCCGGGCGGGATGATGGGAGGCAGGCCTGCACCCGCTTCCTTCGACGCCAGCTTCGCCGGGAGAAACACTTCATTGGCCACGACGGGCTGGATCAACCCGCGTCCAACCAGATCATCGGGCTTGGTGAAGGCGCCCTGAGGCACGCTGCCGTCGGGCCAATCGATCGCCCGCAGGTCCTCGGCCTTCAGCTCAGCGCCAATCTGCAGATCGTTCGCCGCCACCATCACCTTCGTCGTTGGCGTCTTGACGGCCGCGCCCTTGGGCGCGTTCTGCATGTACCGGTACGTGCCGAACGCGAACGTGCCGCCTGCGGCCACGGCCAGCGCCAGAACGATGAACACTCGGATGCGAGCCATACTCACGAACTCCTCAATCGGGCAACGAAGTTCCGATGATCGGGGGCCGAGCCTGTCGTCTCACCACCAGGACAACGCGACCATCGCCACACCAATTGCGATCGCCGGCGCATACGCAAACCGGTTGTCGGCCTCGGGCGCCTCGATGGCGGTCACCGCCGCCGAGGTATTCGAGACCAGACCAGCCGTCGCGGTGATGGTCTGGTGCAGTCGACGACGACGAATCGCAACGACGAGCGCCAGCACTCCACCGGCAATCGCCGTGTAGAGGAACGCACGCATCGTGGCGGCAGGACCAAGCAGTGCACCAGCCGCGGCGAACAGCTTCACGTCGCCGGCGCCGGTCGCACCGAAAATGTGACCCGGCAGCATGAACGCGAACCCCAGGAGGCAGCCGACCAACGCGCCGCCAAGACCAATGGGACCGAGTTGCACTGCCGCCAACGTAACGCCCACGACGGCCAACGCGCCGGTGAGCGCATTGGGAATGCGCCGGGTACGAAGGTCGATCACCGCTGCGAGGCCGGTGGCCGCGCAGACGATCGACAACACCAGTACTTCAGATAGCGGCTGTAGCGGCTGCGATGACATCCCAAAACACCGTTTTGATAGTGCTGCCCACTGTCGTCACTGCGCCCATCGCCACGAGAGCGATCAGCGACACCAGCAGCGCATATTCGAGCAGGTCCTGTCCGTCTTCACGGAGGCCTAACCGACGCCACCAGTCACCGGCGAAGTGAGCAAGCATGTTGCTATCCTCGGGGAAGAGGTTTCGCATGCGCGAGAGGGAGAGGACGGACGCGGTGTCCGTCCTCGTCATGTCCCCCAGACGCACGAACGTCCAACGACTACGGGGTTGCCGCGCTCGTCAGGGCGCTCGAGATATTCGAGAAGATCGTTCGCACGCCCGTGCCGGTCGACGTGATCACCGCGACGCACACGAGCGCGATGAGAGCCACGAGCAACGCGTACTCGAGCAGGTCCTGACCGGACTCGTTTCGCAGCAAACGGCGCAGGTAGTGAATGAGGTTCATGACGTCCCTTTCTTCTTCGGGCGCGTTAGTTGAGTAGAACGCACCTGTCTGTTTCAAATGCGACCGAGGTCTCCACACGGCCGCGACCACACTCTCCTAAGCGCAACGGATGTGCCACGAGCGGGGCGCTGGTCGCGCTGAGGCCCTCAACCACCGTGCCTGCAGTGTGTTAGCCGGTCGCCGCGCCTGGCCGCGCGCTGGTCGCGAAGCACGACTGCACGCGCCCGCGGCCGCACATTCGTAATCGCCAACGCCCATTTCGTTTTCGCGAGGCCCGTGTGCCGAAGTTGAACGATTTCGGCGCCTCACCCTCACGTGCACAGAGCGGCGCAGGCGAATTCGTAACCACGCTGCTGATTTGGTTGGCGGGGGCGCCGCGATGCCTGCGGCGCGGCGCGCGTTTCACCACAGAACCGCGCGGATTCTCACGCGATGCTCACGCTGGCGCGTGCGGAACGTGGCTTGCGATCAGAAAGTGCCGGAGTGTTCCCGTGAGTGATGTGTTATGCGACGCCGCTTGAACGATGCGGTGATTTCGATTATCGCGCTGTCGGTGCTGCTGCTGATGCTGATGTCAGTAGACCCGAGGTTGCGCGATCAGATCGAAACCACGGTCAACACCCCGCCGACCTCGACGATCAGAAGCGTGACGCATCAAGTGCGTGACGCGTCGAAGGTCGTGGTGAGAGCCGCGGAAGATCACAGTCTGGCCAATACGCCGATGGTGATCTTCGGACTCGCGGCAACAGTGCTCGTCGTGTTCATGTTGCGGACCTAGGCATGCCCCTTATCCTTGCGATCGACAGCGACCGGCGTCAGTCGGAACAACTTGCGGCACTGATGCGCAAGAGCCTCAAGGTGGAGCTCGTCCAGGCCACATCGGCCGGCGAAGGGCTGCACGCCTTGAGGGATCGTGTTCCCGACTTGATCCTGACCTCGCCACTGCTCTCGCCGTTTGACGATGGCGTCTTGGACGAGTACTTAAGGGAGCTCGGTACTCAAGCCGCTCACGTGCAAACCGTTCGCATTCCGGTCCTGAGTGCAGTGTCGAAGCCGTCGGCGCGCAGCCTCTTCTCGCTGCGCAAGAAGAAGACGCCGAGCACCGCACCCGACGGCTGCGATCCCAAACTGTTTGCCGATGAGATCGCTCAGTACCTGGCGCGCGCACAGGAGCGTCGCGCATCGAAGGGCGCGTCGCCAGCCGTGACGACGACCGCGGAAGCCGCCCCATCGCCAGCGGTGATCGAGTCGATGGTGCACGTGCCGATTGCGACGGCGCACGAAGACGACCCGATGGTCAGAGAGTTCGGCGACATTGACGCCGAGAACGCGAACGCGATCGGCAGTGAAGCCGACGACGAGCAGACTCCGATCTATCAGCCGGTGGCGACCATTCACACGTTCGAGATCCCCGAGGAACCCGAACCGGTTGCGTTCCGTCACGTGGAGCCGGTCGCGTCCGATCCAGGCCCCGTGGCATCCGATCCCGAGCCGATCGTCGTGCGGCCGATGTCGATTCTGAACCTCAACGAACCGAGGGTGATCCACCAGGCGCGGTCGATCGCAAACGATCCGGCGCCGGTTGCGGCACGCGAGGTGTCGATCATCCGCGATCCCGACCCCATCGTCGATCCCGCGCCGCCGGAGGCTCCGTCGCATGTCGTGAGCACGGTGTTTGACGCGCACGAGCCCATCGAGACCTACGCGCCGATCGAAGCGCAGGCTCTGATCGACTTGCCGGCTCCGATCGAAGCGCCCGCGTCCATCGAGACGGATGCGGCCGTCGAGGGGCACGACTCCGAGCCGATCGTGGTCAACCCGGCGCCCAAGATCGTCAGCCATGTCGAGCCAAGCGGCGTCGAAGTGCCGGACACGCCACATCGACCGACAACGGCTCCGATCACTTCGTTCGAGACCGCGTTGGCGGCAATCAGAGCAGCATGGACGGGACCGACGAAATCCACAGCTGGATCGATGGCATCGACCGCAGCACCACGCACCGCCGGTGGCGCCAGCGGCACGTCATCGTCGTCGCCCGATGTGCAGACACCTGTTGCAATCGCGCCGGCGCGTCCTCCTCAAGTAGAGGTCGATCTCACTGGTGACATCGACGCACTCGAGGACGTCGATCATCGGCAGCCGGCCGATGATCCGGCGTCGACTGACGACTCGTCGGCGCAGCGCCGATCGCCAAAGCCCAGAAAGAACGGAGCGCGGACGCCGGTGCCGATGCCGCGCAGTGCCAACGGCAGCCCCGTCCAGGACGAATGGGGCATCTTCGATCCGAACCAATGCGGCTTCTCCGCCCTCGTCGACAAACTCGATGAAGTCGCTGATCCACACGATCACCCGGCGCGCAGCACCAAGGTCCGGGTCATCTCGATTGGGTGAGGTATGAGAGGTCAACACGCCGGTCGACTCGTTCGAATGTTCCGCAGCGCGAAGGGATCGACGCTGGTGGAAGCGGCATTCATCACTCCGCTCCTCCTGCTGCTCACGTTTTCGATCGTCGATTTCGGCGGGCTGCTCTACGTCTTTCTCGCGCTCGAAAATGGCGTCAGCCAGGCGACGCGGTATGCGGTCACCGGCGCGAACCCGCCAGGCATGACGCGCGAGGACGCGCTCCGGCAGGCGATGCGTCAGGCCACGCCGACGCTCACGCTTCCCGATGGCTACTTCACGTTCGATCACCTGGTGCCGGGCGGCACTGTGTGGCAGACGGGCCCAGGCGGCGAGGACGACATCGGACGGGTGACTGTGACATATCCGTGGACGTTGATGACGCCGCTCATCAGGCCGTTCTTCACCGGCGGCCGGATCAACATCAACGTGCAGTCGTCCATGAAGAACGAGAAGAAATTCTCATGACGCCTCGTCTGCGCAACAGTCGCGGCCAGAGCCTGGTCGAATTCGCGTTCCTCATGCCGCTCATTCTGACGATCACGTTGGGGGTCGTAGAAGTGGGCTACGCCCTGCTCGATCAGCACGTCGTCACCAAGCTGACGCGAGAAGGCTCCAATCTGATCTCGCGCGATGTGACCATCGACGATGCCGCGAACGCGCTGACGAAGATGGCGTCGCGCCCGGTCAACTTCAGCAGCAGCGCGCGGCTGATCTTTTCCGTGCTGCGCAAGGGCAATACGACGAGCACGACCAATTACAACCAGGTCATCCTCTATCAGCGTTATGCGACCGGCGCGCTGGCAGGTGTGTCGAGCCGGTTGACGACGCGTGGCACAGGGTCGTTTCACGGCCCGCCCAACTACGACGCCTACAACTCCGATACCGACGCGAATCTGCAGCTCTCTCCGCTGCCCGCCAACCTGCTGTTGCCAACCGGCGGCCTGCTGTACGTGACTGAGATTTATTCGAGCCATCCACTCATCACTCCCCTCGATCGCTTCGGAGTGACGGTGCCAGGCACGCTGTATTCGATTGCGTATTTCTAGGCGTTTTCTTCATCGAGCCCCCCGTCGAGTAGGTTCACGAGGCTGATGGACATGACCAGACTTCATGCACGCGTTTCATCCGAGCAGGGCTTTACGCTCGTCTACATGGCGATCTTCATCACCGTGCTGCTGCTGTTCACCGGACTCGCGGTCGACAGCGGCCGCGCGTATGTCGTCAAGGCTCACCTGACCAAGGCCGTCGACGGCGCTGCGCTCGGAGCAGCGCGCAATCTGAACAGCGGCGATCCGCGCGGCGAAGCGCGGCGGATTTTCCTGGCCAACTTCCCCAACGGCTACCTCGGAACCTCGAGCGTCACTGACCCGTACAGCGATCCGAACTTCTTCGACCTGACCACCGACGTCACCACAGGCGTCAACGTCGTCACGGTGAAGGCGACCGCGGTCCTGCCAACGACGTTCATGCGCCTCGGGAACTTCAACACGGTTACGGTGTCGAGCGAAGGCGAAGCGCGGCGGCGCATGGTCGATCTGTCGCTGATGATCGACGTGTCGAGCTCGATCGGTGCACAGTGGCCGGCGGTGTCCGCCGCAGTCACGGAGTTCATCAACGCCTTCGACCAGAACAACGATCGCGTGTCGCTCGGAACCTACGGATGGGGAACGCAGATCATCGATCCGATGCCGGCGACTCGCGGCTTCGCCAAATCGACGGTGCTCTCGCACGTGCCCTCGACGCTGCCTGGTGGCGTCACGCCGATGGCGGAGGGGATCTATCGCGCCTGGGACGAAGTGAGAAGCGTGCCCAACACTCAGCAGTCCGGCTTGCGCGTTATCGTGCTGTTCACCGACGGATCGGGCAACACCGTTCCCGGACTCTGGGACGCATCGGGCATATCAAAGGGCCTGTTCACGTCGGACTTCCCCGATGTGGGGGATCCTGGCAACATCACCACCAACACGCCGACGATCATGGGGTTGTATCAGACCCAGACCGGCGCGCGCAGTCCTAATCCGCAACAGTCGACGACGTGGTGGAACACCACGCAGTACGCGAGTGGAGCGCAGTTTCTCCCGTTGACGAGTTATCACTCGTTCCACCGCAGCTCGGGTATTCCCTTCTCGTTCCCGCTGCAGTCGGCCACGTTGACGGTCAACGGCGTCTCACAGCAGACGCGCCGCGGGCTGATGGACTGGGATGCGACGGCTGGTCGGTATCTCGCGCACGCTCGGAACATCCGCAACGCCGCCACCAATCTCACCGAGATCATCGCCAACGCCGCCCGCAGCGATTCGTCTGGTGACTATCCCATTCGCATCTACACCATCGGGATGGGCGATCTGGTCCAGGCGCTGCTTGGCACGATTCCCGAGACCTCGGAAAGCGTGCTCATGCGCATCGCCAACGACAAGCGCTCTCTCGACTTCAACAGCGCGCAGATGGAAGGGAAGTACTATTTCGCGCGGACGGCGGCCGACGTCGGTCCGGCCTTCCAGGCGTTGCAGAGCCAGATTCTGCGGCTCAGCAAGTAATTCAGAATGCAGAATTCAGAATTCAGACTCTGCATTCTGCATTCTGAATTCTGCATTAGAGCGAAGTCTCACTAGCCTTCATCAAGGCGTACATCGTCTCGCTCGCTGGCGTGGGCACGCCACGCTCACGGCCTTTCCGCACGATGACGCCGATCAACGCGTCGGCTTCCATCGTTCGCCCTCGCGATCGATCGACCATCGTCGACGTGCGCATGCCAGGCGCGCGCTCGGTCCACGAGATGTGATCGTCGACATCGCCATCGACGAGGCCAATGCCCAGCGCTCGCGCGACATCGACCACTTCCTGCATCAGGCGCCGCAGCAGCGCTCTCGTCTCGGCCAGCGCCAGCAGTTCCGAGGGTGAGCGCAGCGTCATCGCCGACACGGTGTTGAAGCTCGCATTCCACATCAACTTTCGCCAGCGCTCGAGTTGGATGTCCTCGGAGATTTGGATGCGCTGACCGGTGGTCGCGAGCACGTCGCGTACCCCGTGCAGGCGCGCAGGATCGAAGCCAGGCCGCCCGCCGAACGAGATCCGCGCCGGCGCCTCGTGCACGACGACACCCGGCTCGTCGATCGTTGCACCGACGTACACGGCGGCAGGCACCACCCGCTCCCATCCGAAGCGGCCGGCCACCACTTCGTCCGACTCCACTCCGTTCTGGAGCGTCATGATGATCGTGGAATCCATCACCGACGGCGCGAGATCGTCGAGGATGGCTGCGGTCTGATACGTCTTCACGCACACCAGCACGAGATCGGCTTTCGGTGCGTCGCTCGCGCGCTCGTGCGCCTGGACGCCCGGCACGTGGACGTCGCCAACGATCGAAGAACGAATCGTCAGGCCACCGCGGCGCATCGCCTCGAGCTGCGCACCGCGTGCCACGAAGTGCACGTCGGCACCAGCACGAACGAGCAGCGCGCCGAAGAACGCGCCGACACCACCGGCGCCGTAAATCAGGATCCTCTGCGCGCTCACTTGCGCGGCTTGGCCGTCGACGTCGGCTTGGCCGTCGACGTCGGCTTCGGCGGCGGCGCTGGACTGAACTCGAGCGTCACGTTGCTGATCAGGGCAATGGGGCGCCCTGGCGCGATGAAGTTGTCGGTGCCGTCGACGCGAACCACCGACAACTTCTCACCGACGATGCTGACGCTCTGCTCTTCTTCGGGGATCTCGAGAACGATCGTTTCCGAGCCGGTCGGCGCCACTGCCTTGAGACCACCCGGTCCACTGCCCCCGCTCACACGATCGAACAGGTCCGCGGCGGTGCGGAACTCGCTCTGCACCACGGCACGCGAGAACAGGGTGTTGTCGGAGGCCATGGCGCCCACCGTCGCGGTGTACTTCGAATAGCCACGATTGCTCTTGACCTGCTCTTCCGAGTACGTGTGCCGGTTGTGGAGATCGAAGACGAGGGTCACCGGCCCTCGATGCGGAGGAAACGGAATCACGACGCCGCTTGCGGCATCGCGACCGATCGGCACATCGCAGAAGCTGCGCTGGGTGCGCACGCCCTCGCCGAGGAGCATCGCGCAGGTGAACATCGCCGGCTCGGTGACCTTCGGCAACGGCTTGGCCGTGGCCGCCGGACGCCGCGGTGCCGGAGTAGTCTTGCGGGTTTGCGCCGCCACGGACATCTGGACGGCCAGCGCTGAAATCAGAATGGCGATGGCAACGCGCATCGGGATTCTTGCCGTGACCTCAATCGCCGATGCAGGCAAGCCCGGGCGTGTCCGACACCACCGTACCCGTGCGGTGCCGAATCAGCTCGAGGAACTCCATCCGCGTCCGCGCGTTGTCGCGAAAGACCCCTAGCATCGCGCTCGTGACCGCAAACGAATTCTGCTTCTCGACGCCGCGCATCGACATGCAGAGATGGGTGCCCTCGCACACCACCGCGACACCGAGGGGATCGATCTTCTCGCGGATCGTCTCGGCGATCTGGTTGGTCATCCGCTCCTGGATCTGCAGCCGACGCGCGAATACATCCACGACGCGCGGGATCTTGCTCAGGCCGATCACGCGGGTGCGGGGGATGTAGGCCACGTGACACTTGCCGAAGAACGGCAGCAGGTGGTGTTCGCAGAGGCTGTAGTAATCGATGTCCTTCACGATGACCATCTCGTTGTAGTCCACCGTGAAGAGCGCGTCATTGAGGACCTCGTCGATATCGGCCGAATAGCCGCTGGTGAGAAACGACATCGACTGTGCGACGCGATGCGGGGTGCGGAGCAGCCCCTCGCGAGTGGGGTCTTCCCCGAGCTCGGCCAGGAGTTGGCGAATGAGATCCTCCATCCGCGTATTGTACTAATTCGACGACGGACGGGTCGTTCGAGCCTTCTTGGCGTCGTCGACGCGGGCCGCGCGCAGGATATTCGCAAGCCCGTAGTTGCCTTCGTGGCACGCGTATTCGTAGATCGGCCCGTCCCACTTGCGGATCGCCACTTCGCCCGACCACGGCGCGGTCCACGTGTTCGGGTCGTCGACGGTGAACTGGTAGCGGATGGTGTCGGCGTCGACCCGCGTGAAGCGTTCGACGACGTGCAGCGTTTCAGTCGCGGCGATGTCCTGTCGCGTCGTCAGCGGCGGTCCGCGGAAGTTGGTCTTGTCGGTGAAGTTCGTCGTGTCGACGACGAGCGTGTCGCCCTCCCAGTGTCCGCGTGAATCGCCGGCAAGATACTCGATCTTCGCCGGCGGATGCGCGCTGCCGTCGAGCGGGATGATGCGCGCATCGTGCATCATCTCGTGCAGGATCACCACCGCATCCTTGGTCTGCATGATCTGCAGGTTCGCGTTATAGGTGGGCGGGATCATCGGCGGGCCGACGTTGCCCCAGGTGATGCAGCGCTCGGCCAAACTCCGCGTCTGTGCACGGTCGGACGGATCGACGCCTTTGCGGGCCGCAGCCTTTGCCGCTTCGCGCTGCTGTGCGGCGGGCGTCAGCGGCGGCAGCTTGCCGTTGCGCGGCTCGGTAACCAGCGACGTCCGGCGGTTGGATTCCTTCGAATAGCTCTCTGCCTGCCAGATCGCATCGTCGTAGTGGATGTTGTCCTTCGGCTGAGCCAGGAATTGATCGAGACGTTTCTTTGCGTAGGCAGCCGCTTCCTCGGGCGTGAGGATAGCCTTGTCGCCGAACTCTGCGGGCCGCTCGAGCGGCGTCACCGTGTCGTTGGTCCAGAAGCCCTGGAGATCAGGCTGACCATCCGCGGTGCG
>Ga0075425_100000903_pt1 | contig 28487 bp, 24 predicted proteins | sample SoiMethybrSBSTD4_FD_75300 | JGI IMG/M metagenome (GOLD analysis project Ga0075425, IMG submission 75300) | Bulk soil microbial communities from a Populus tree surrounding site in Tennessee, USA - Soil MetaG P. TD hybrid SBSTD4 | ecosystem: Environmental > Terrestrial > Soil > Tree plantation...
TATGCCGTTCGTCGGCAACTGCGGTCTGATTCCTGCAGGAGAATCAGATCGGCATTCGCACTAAGAAGGAATTCGCTGATCGCATCAAATCGGGAGCCGCGTGCGATGTTCCAACTCACCACATGAAGGCTTCCGGGTTGCGCGGATAGAGGTGCACGCGGCCCAAAGAAACCTGTCTCAATCCAATCTAGGCACATGGCTGTTCAAGGTTGAGCTCGACTTCAGGCATTCAGTCAGTCGCCGGTTACGGTGCACACTGCAGGACTCTCGTGGGCGGCAAAGGATTTCGTGCGTAGAGTGAATGTAATTACGGAATATAGCGCGATCATCCATACTATGTTCGCACCCACGGACGTAGCAATAAAAGCGAAGCGAGTCATGTTGAAAAGTGCAAAGACAAGCAGCGCGTATGGAAAGAAGCAGCGACGGATGATGAACTCAGTATGCCTTCCCAGAAACAGCAGGGGATTTGAGGGATGGCCCTCGGCTTTCTTTTGCCAAACCGCAAGGAACTTTTCAGGTTGGGTGCCAGAGAGGCGCTGGCGTGTGTAGCCGACGGTAAGGAAACTCATGATCGCGCCGAAACAAAGCAATGAACCCCAGGCAAGGTAGCTCTTGTTGCCGTACGTCCTGGTCAGGCCGACTGCCATACCGCCGAAAACGAACAAATAATAAAGATAGTCGCAGACAGTCTCCAACCAGCATCCGAATTTGCTAGATTCCAGTTTCAGCCGTGCCACCTCGCCATCGCTGCCATCCAGGATGCTCGCAGCCACTGACAGTGCGGCTCCAAGGAGAATGCTCCAGTAACCACCTCGGGCAAAGAAGAGACCTGATGCGAAGCTGACCCCAAGCACAAAGAAGGTCACCATGTTGGGTGTAATCGGAAATTTGATGAGTTGCCGGCTGATCGGAATTGAGACCTTACGGTTCATTTGAGCAAAGAGCCCATCGGTCGGCTTAACCAGCCAGGTATTGAGCTTGCGTTCGGCCAGAGGTAGATCCTCTGGCGTAACAATGTTGTGCCATGAGGTCTCGGCTACTTCTCTGATCTCGACTGGCTCGTTCCGCAGCGTTGATCCCGAGGCAATGGCTTCTTGTGCCGCGGACTGCTTTGCAATGCTAATCGCTGCGCCTTTCGAAAGAACGTGGACACCAGCGAAGACCTTGTTTGAGACAAGCGCGAGTGTTCCGGTTCCCGTCCATGCTACCGCACTCTGCAATATGCCGGGTTGATAGATCCGGTTTCCAAGCAAGAGCATTACGTTCTCCGACACGGCTGCTAAATCAGTGACCAGCGACCAAAGGTTCGTGTCGGGGCCAACCTCTCTCCATTCAACCGATGAAGACAGCCGTTTTGTTTTCAGCAATGCGGCCTTGAACTCGTGTGCGAATGCCGCTGGCACACAGACGACGATCCCCTCGATTCCACTCGCGCGAAGAATCAAAATTGTACGCAGGAGGACCGGAAGAGTCCCGACCCGCGCAAGTGATGAGAGAAACCGTGGATGACGCTCGCAATTGGCGAAAATGACTGCGCTTTGGGACTCAATTTTCTGGTCCATCTTACTCATCGTGGGGTCCTCTTCATTGCGGTCGTGCGCCGGCGCACTCAAGTCCGTATCAGGCGTATCTTGGCGCGTGGTCCTCTTCATGACCATGAGGCAGACAGCGCCAACAGCTGCCCAGAACATTGCACGCAGCCTGCGGCACAAAGCTAACGTCAGACCCGACGAACTGGTGATGCCGAGCAGTTTCGTAATGAGCACGTTGCCGCCTTCATAGGTCCCAACATTGCCGGGATTAAGCGCCCCCACGGAATTAATGAGTTTCGTAAGACCTTCCAGCATCAATGCGCCAAGCAATGCGACTTTGAATCCCATGAATCGAAGGACCAGGTAAACTTCCCCAACCGCAAGCACATGACATGCGAAGTTAAGTGCGAAACTTCCCCAAAACGGGCGGGGTGCCTCGCGATGAAAGCTGAGTAGATTCTCCTCCGTTGCCTCAATTACGGACTGCTTCCTGCTGACCCACTTCTGAAATGGCGACACCCGGCCGATGGCTCTCGTTGTCTTGGTCAGAACCTGCCATCGTTTTCCGATGGCTAGAGCGAACAGCGCAAGGAATACGAGAAGCCCGCCGGAAAACACGAACGCATAGAGCCGCCATTTGTGGGAAACTGGCGCCAGCAGGAGCACACAAGCGATTCCCAGCATCGTCACAATTGCGGAGCTCAAGATGTAGAGCCCCGAGTCAATCGCCGCCGCTGAAATTCCACTTGCGTTCGGCGCCGCGGAACCCAGCATGGAGACTCGCATCCCTTCGCCGAAAATCTTGCCAGCGATTCCCACCTGGCCTATGGCTTCCGAGATCAAGCGCATGCCAAAACTTCGCGGCCATGAGAGTGCGCCGATGTCAGATCGGAAGGTCAGGCGCCAGGCCCATGTCTTAAGCAAATGAGTGACGCCTCCGAGGACAATGATCACCGCCATGCCCCATCCGACCGTCCGCACTTCGGACCAGATCATCTGCGGGCCGGTTCGCACCACGAGATAGGTCATTAAACCGATACCCAGCAGAACCGCAAAGATCCGAAACGAGGAATTGGAGGTGAGTTTACGCACCGAAAACCTCTGCTGACATGCCGCTGGTGTCAAATGGCTGGAACAGAACATTGCTGCCGTAGGTCAACATCTCGGGCGTATCAACGTCCTGCCAAACTGCATCTCCGATATCAAATGCGCGCAGCTTCCGGTCAGCAGCCAGAAGCCGCATTCCATCGGAGAGCGAGCAGTTGCCATTCAGCTTGGCCTGTTCCAACGCGGAGAAGATCGCCGGAGAGCACAAGAACATTCCCGTATCTACTGAATCGTAGCCACTGAGCTCTTTTCCGATGTCGACGATGTAATTCGCGATCGAGCGAACCTTGGTGGCATCATCGATATCGAAGATGTTATCCAATTTTCGGTCCACTGCCAGGATGACTTCATCCTTCTGTAGGTGCTGGCTCAGGAGCGCTGCTGCGGTTTCCGATTCAAAGATGTGATCAGACATCAGCAACAGAAATGGTTCATTGATCACTTGGCGTGCCATGAGCAGCGAAACACCATTTGCTTTGTGGTAGTTGGGGTTCTCGACACAATCGATCTGCAGCCCTTCAAAGCGCCGGTTTGCTACCCAGGAGCGTATCGCCTGACCCTGATAACCGACGGTAATGACGAATCTCTCAATTCCCGCGTCCTGTCCGGCTATCAAGACATGTTCAAGCAACGGCTTCCCGTTGAAAGATACCAGGGGTTTTGGAAGAGAGCCGGCTATATCCCTTATACGCGAGCCGTTTCCGGCCGCAAGGATTACAGCGACATTAGTGCATGGCATAAGTCACCTCGGTTTGCGATGGCGATATTTCTTGAGGAGAAGGATTGTTGGTATTCGGAACGTAGCCCGAATAAACGATGTTGACGTGGGTCGTGCCAAAAATGCGCGCCTCGGTGATGCTGTCGGTCGAGATTGGAAACCAGAATTCGCCGCTCTTCTGGTAGCGCTGCACGAAATGCACGCTCTTTGTCCAGAACGACGGATTGTGAGCGGGCTTGCCCTCAGCGCGCGCCAGAGCGAAATCGCTGGCGTCCACCCAGATACGGCCTTCCATCAGGTATTTGTCCCGGCGCTTGGGAACGACATCGATGACATAAGCCGTGCGGCCGTCGAGCATTTCCGTTCCCACCATGCGGAAGTCGTAGTTATCGGCAGTCAGGCGGGACTGAGGACGTGTAGCCGGACTCGAAGTTTCACTCTCTGATTCGAGCATCTTCCGGAGTACATGTTTGTTAGCAGATCCCCAGCCGGCCTCGGAGACTACCGCGAAATGTTTGCTTCCATCGGCATTGCAGTGAACCGCTGCAACTAACTCCGCGCTTTTGTCCATTCGTTCGTTCTGGAGCCTGTAGCGACGAGTGCCGGCGTATCCTGCGCCTGCCGCTTCTCGCGCAGCATCGTGCAGAAACATTTGGCGCATTACCTCCGCCGCCTGGCTCTGCTCGTCCGACTGCTGGCAGATGAGTGCGGGAGTGACTGAAAGCAGCAAAACGGAAATCATCAAAAGTTTCATAATCAGAACTCGAAAACGAATTTGCCCCGGTATTCGCGCCATGCGTTGTTGAAGAACTGGCCATATCGAGGGCTTTCCGCGATGGTTTGCACCTCGCGAGGATTGAAATGATTGAAAACGTTGAAGACAGTAAAACCAGCACGCGCGTGAATATGCCAATCGCCGAACGGAATTGACAGAGGCCGCAGAACCTGCAGGTCAGTCGATGAGAACCATGGGAAGCGTTGCGTATTTCTAGGCGCTAGGTAGTTCCGGTACGCGTCCTGAACGGAGTATGGAAATCCCGTGTGCGTGTCGAACACTGGAAGAATCGTGAGTTTCCATGGAGCTTTAAGCTCGCCCCATACCAGGAAGCGATTCGGTGCGTCGTACGAGAGCCGCCCTTGACCGTCGGCCTGAATCACAGGCTTCGGAGTGTTTCCGAAGAATTGGTAGAAATCGTTCAGGTCTCCATAAGCTTTGGAGTGAACGTAAGACGCATTGATTGCATGTTTGTGAATCAAGTATCGCGAGCTGACTTGAAGCTCTTGGTACGATTGCTTTCCTTTATTGGCCAGGTACAGCACGCCAGATGAAGCGTTACCAACCGGTGAGACAACGAAATCACGAGTTGTGTGTCGGTTCTCATATGTGACTTGCAGGATCAGCCCTTGCACGACTTGCCGGCTGAGTGCAAGGTTCCATGCATAACTGCGGGGGTTCTGAAGACCTCCAGCGATCTGATTCGAATAAGAGGTCGAGCTGGTTACGTTGCCTTGCTGACCCAGGATTGACACCGTGCGTCCCGGCAGCGAAGCAAAGGGTGCAATCATGAGCGGAACGCGGTCAAAAAAGATCCCCGCACCGCCTTTCAAAATCGTCTTGTCATCACTTGTCAGCGCCAGACGGAAGCCGCCGCGCGGCGAGAGATGGGTCTGATCTGTGATGCTGTCGCGGTCGAGCCGCGTGCCCAGGTCTGTGGTGAATCTCGAGAATGGGGTCCAATGATCTGAAACAAAAGCCGCCGCTTCGTGCTGATCAATGTTCGACGAAGTTGCACCCGTGAAAGTGATGTCTTCAATCGCGGTTCCGGAAACCCCGTCGATTTCAACCGGCCGATATAGTTGCCGGCCGCCGTATTCGGAGTAGGCATAATCCACGCCTGTTTTAAAGTCGTGCTCACCGAAAAAATGATGTGGAGCAAACTGATAAGTCTCCTGCAAGTCAACACGCGAAGAGCGCCGCGCCTGCTGATTAAAAAATCCGCCCTCGGTAGTGTCGACAAGCAGCCGATACGGATCCTCGCTGTGTGGCGTGATGTCGGAGTCGAATAGCTTGTAGTTGAACTGCGATGTAAGCAAACCTTGCTGCCCGACTACGTACCGATGCTGTGCGTAGACCTGGTAGCCGCGCTGGTGATAATCCGGGGCAGAGGCCTGCGGTGTAAATGTGTTCAGGCCGAGATCTTTCAGCTTCTGCGGATACAGCGAGAAGGAAACGGTCGCGGTTTGTTTCGGCGTAAGGTTCAGGTCAAGTTGCGTATACGAATTTACGCCTTCAAAAGTCATGTCGCGTTGAAAAGCTGGAAGGCTGTTGACCGGAGTCCTGATGAACCGGTATTCCACAGATTGCGTGAACGCGACGCGGTCTTTAACAAGGGGCCCGCTGAGCGTCATGCGCGGGGTCGCGCCGCCGACACCGAAGATGGACCCATCGCGGACACGAACCCGGGGCATTATGTTCTGAACCGAGAAATGAAAGTTCTCGTAGTCGCTGGTCTTTGTATCCATCGTGGAAACCGCGCCAGTGAGCTTCCCGTATTGCGGGTCGTAGGGGTTCGAAATGACTTGCACTGACGCGACGACGTCGATGGGAACATCGAAAGCCGCGCTGCCGGTTGCTGGATCAGTGACGTTGGCGCCATTGACCAACGCTCCGCTCTGCGTATTACGCGCGCCTTTGATGTTGATCCGGCCGTCAGGCCCGCGGACCACTCCGGGTATCAAGGCCAGAACGTTGTCGGCGCGCTCGTTCTGATTGGGGGTGTCTCTTACCATCGTCGAAGATATCGTTTGGGTGGGAGCCTCTCCCTTGACTTCCAGTGGCTGCGCCGTAACCGTAACCTCCGTCTTTACTGCCGATGGCTTCAACTCAAGTGCTATATGGGCGGGCTTGCCGGTCTCGACCGTGATGCTCTGGTTAGCTTCGAGGCCCGGAAACTGCGCCGTAATCGTGTAAGCTCCAGCAGTGAGCCCGGAGAAGCTGAATCTTCCTTCCTGGTTCGTGTCCTGCTCGATCGAGATGGCGCTGCTCAAAACAGCTACTTTCACCCCCGGCACATAAGAAGGACCTTGAGAATCCGACACGAACACTGTTCCGTTAATCTGAGCGCTAGCTACGCTGGTTTGCGCGCTAACGCTCGGACCGAAATACAAACACGCCACAATCAACCAAAAAATTCTTCGACTCACCTCAGAGTGAAGACGGGCCGTGACGGCTTGGCCCCTGCCAGTCGGGGTGAAGGTCGTCCCGTCGAATCGCTGCTTTGGTGAATACATGCTGCGTGTCTTCCTTCGCAAGAACAGTGATCGTGCCAACACTGCTTGATGGCACATGGAGGTGCATTCGAATTTCCAATCTGCAGTCTTTGGTAAGTTGTTGGTTCCTAACCAACAACAATGTGGAGCAGGGCACTTGCGTGCTGCCCATATTCGGGCACTGCCCTCGACGCGGCGTCATGAAAAGAATTTCTTAGAGTGCGCGAGCGTGGTTGACGTGCGGTGTAATAGGCTCGGCTGATTATTTAAGGAGGAGTCGGACCACACTAAAATATCAACACTCTTTTGATCGAGTGCACCGATTAGTGGGAAAAATCATGCAGCGTCATTTTTTCAATGCCCATATGGCCGTAGTTTGAATAAAGGAGTTGGATATAAACGTGCACTCTGGTCACGGCATTGACAGCCCAGAGCAATCTGTGTCTTGATTGAGCACGAATGTAGGTGCTCGGACCAGACTGCTGGCATACACATGAGCTGATCGCGGGGAGGCATATGACAATTGCCGAAGATCGCTATCGAACCGCGCTGGACGCGTTCTCTGCCGTCGCGGACCAGCCCACGGTAAGAGCCGTTCTGCAGAGTCTGCGCCGTGTTCTGTCCAAGAGCTCTCGGCTCCATGGGGCCCACCTTTACCTCCTAAGCCCGGATGGAGACAGCCTGCAGATGTTGGATTTCGATCGCGAAGCTGATGCACCCGAAATCAGGGTTGGAACCAAAATCCTGAGGGTGGGCGCGGTGGCACAAGCGCTTACGGATAAACAACCAGTTTTCGTGCCGGACGTCTCGGTAGAAATGCTGAAACATCCTGAGATAGCGCCCTTCGCAGCTGAGTCTGTGGGCCGGCCTACATATGCATTTCCCGTCTCTACAGCCTTGAAACAATACGGAATTCTCGCAGTCACCAAGGATAGAGGGCAGGAGTTTGCGCGAGAGGATGTCGAGTTGCTCGGTTCATTGGCTTCACACGTTGCAATTGCGCTCGAGTGCGCGCTGGCGAAAGATCGCGCAGAGCAATATCAGCGGGAACTAGCCAGCGAGCGCGACCGTCTTCGACTTGTACTGGAAATCAATAACCACGTAGCGAAATTGGACATGGATGATGTCCTTCGCTCCGCGTCGGCATCGATCCGTTCGTATTTTGGCTGCGATGCCATTTCCTTCTGGGTATTGGACGAGGAATCCGGCCGCGTTCAGAAAGTGTTCCGTGATTTTCCTGAGGGGAAGGGTTTCATGGATCAGTTTGACTCCGCTGAGTTGACCGCGGACGAATTTGTCAGGCTACATAAGCGGAGGGCCGAAAGTTGGTCACTCGAGCAGTTTGACAAGCTGCCAGCCCGCCTCACGGAGGCGCTAAAGGCGGAATCGATCAAGTCCCTAGCCTTAGTTGCTCTGAGCAGCGAAAGGAAACTGCTGGGCTTCATGTCCATGGCTAGCCGAAAGCTCAATGCATTCGGACAGGAGAACCTCGATCTGTTGACTCAGATAGGCGTTCAGATCTCGCTCGCGTTCGATAACGCGTTGGCGCACGGGCGTCTGAACGCATCAGCCGCCCGTCTCGAAGAAGAGCGTCTGTACCTGGAATCAGAAATTGAAGCTGAGTACAACTTCGAAGATATTGTCGGCAAGAGTGCCGCGATCCGCAAGGTACTGGACCAAGTTGCCATCGTGGCGCCTACCAGTTCTACGGTGCTGCTGCATGGAGAAACCGGGACCGGCAAGGAGTTGGTTGCAAGAGCCATCCATAACCTTAGCCCCCGACGTCAGCGCACATTCGTCCGGCTGAACTGCGCAGCCATCCCTTCGGGACTGGTGGAAAGCGAACTGTTCGGCCACGAACGAGGTGCATTCACCGGGGCGCTGATGCAAAAGAAAGGACGCTTCGAGCTGGCGGACCGCGGCACTTTCTTTCTTGATGAAATTGGGGACATCACCATGGAGTTGCAGCCCAAGATCCTGCGCGTTTTGCAGGAGCAGGAGTTCGAAAGGCTCGGCAGCGCCGCAACCATTCATGTGGACGTTCGTCTGATTGCGGCAACGCACCGCGACTTGCCGACGATGATTCGAAATAATCAATTTCGCGAAGACCTTTTTTACAGGCTGAATGTGTTCCCCATCGAAATCCCGCCGCTTCGCGAAAGGCGGGAAGACATTCCGCTCCTGGTTCACTTTTTTGTCTCCCGCTTGTCCCGCCGGATGCAAAAGCGTATCCGGTCCATCCCGAAGCCGGCTATGGATGCTCTCGTCAACTCCCCATGGCCTGGGAATATTCGCGAGCTGCAGAACTTCATCGAGCGATGCGTCATTCTCACCCAGGGGGACGAGTTGAATGTCCCCCGTACGGAGCTGAAGAGATCGGTGGCCCGCAGTGCGGTTGCAGCAGTTTCGACATTCGAGGAAGCGGAAAAGCAGGCGATCGTTGACGCGTTGAAGAATGCATCTGGAAAGATCGCCGGCAGAGGCGGAGCGGCAGAGCGCCTCGGGCTCAAGAGAACTACACTTCAAAACAAGATGCGCAGGCTAAGTATCACTCGCGCCGAGTATTCAGCGTGAGCCTTGTTCTTCAAATGCCTTGTTCAGCCAATTTGATTCACCTCCGCTGCCCCCATGCTGGCACTGACCAGGGGCACAGATACCCACGCTTCACAGATCCCCAATGTTTCAACAACTTGCATGGTTCACTCCTGGTAGAGAACCTGCACGTGTGCCTTGTAACGCATTTTTCGCTGCTGAGGAGCAAGGGCACATCATGTTACGCGTTCAAATCCGGGAATCAAGCGCTGTAATTATCTTCCGGCTGGAAGGCCGGTTCACACGAGAGGGTGCGGAGCACGTTCGATCTCTCGTCATAGAATCCAACAACCATGGGATCAAGCTCGTCTTCGATCTCACCGAACTGCTGTTTGTGGACAGTGTGGGCGAAGAGGTGCTTTTGTTTCTCAGGAGACTCGGTGCCAGGTTCATTGCCGAGACTTCGTACACCCTGGACGTCTGCGAACGGCTCGATCTCCCATTGGCGCATAAGGCTGTCATCCACCCGCCTAGTCCGGATGGTTCGAACGGACACGGTCCGATCTGACTGTTGCCACTCACATGGTCCGACCTTGGTTCGCCTTGACGGTAGGTGAGATCGTAAAACGAGCATTGGGAGATCCAGCGCGGGGCACTTTCTAAGCCCTCGGACGAAATGCGCATGACTTGATCCGGTGAGGAGGGGGTGCTTCAAACCAAGTCAGCGCACCTCAGCTAATCCGACGCCTCGTGCATACATTCAAACATCTGCATTGTACAGTTACTTTGCCAGCGCCGAGCATGCGCTTTCGATGGGGAGAGCATCCGCTCCACGTTCGTGTGTGGACTGCCCTCTGGCCCCAATGATGAAAATGGTTGATACAGCAAAGGCGGCAGTAATCAGAAGGAGAGCACGTTTCGTATTGCGCATTGAGATTTCTTTCTGGCCCATGCTGCGCTCCTCTGGTTCAATTCCTTCGGGCTATCCGACCCTGAACTTAACGGAATTCAACCACAGCAACTTCATCGCTCGTGCTGGAGTTCGTTACAGTAGCAAGAGCCGGCAGCGCAGGATTGACCAGCGGCGACTTCTTCACAGCTTTAGCAATATTCCGCGCGAGATTGTGTGTCGCCCGCAAGTTGCTGCCGAAGAAACGAACGTTGCCGCTGAGGGTGCGTTCGAAAACCACCTTGCCATCTCGCGTGGAAAGCTGAGTATGCACCGTTAACTTCGTCCATCCCGCGACCGTGGTTGCTGCCCGGAGAGTCTCACTGCCGGCCGAGTATTTCTCGACAGTTGTTGTTAGGACCAGCAGGTCGGCCACGTCGGTGGCCTCTTGGTCCCCGTCGCGAAGCACGTGTCTGAGCCGCTTCGTCTTGCTCAACTCTTCTAAAAGATTCTCGTAGATCGCCGCCTGGAACGACGGAGTTAAAGACGTGGTCCCGGCATTCACCCTGCTCACTTGAACGCTCCATCGCGCCGCCGTTTCCGCTGAGAGGCGGCTCGGGTAAGCAATCATTAGGAATGCTGCTGCCAAAAGAAGTATTGCTGCTCTAGTTGTTTTCATTCGCGGCCTCCGCGGTTTGCTTCGGTGTTCTCGGTATTGATGACCCGTGCTCCCTTGGCCACCAGCTCATGTCGCAACGCTTCAGCTTGCCCTTTCTTAAGCTCGAATATCGCTCCGTGAAATCCGCCCTCGGCATCAACATATTCAAGGGTCAGGGTGTCGTACTTCTTGTGAGAAAAGAGGCTAACGGCGCGGCCACCGCTATAAGGGATTGCCGCCTTGGCTAAGGTCAGCGGTATTCCGCCTACTTGCCTGCTTTGATTGCCCAGAACAACGTCTTGAATGGAACTTATCTGAACCTGCACAGAGGGTGTTCCACTCCTCTGAAACCGGAGAGCATCGCCATCGATTGATAAGATCCCTTTGGCTTTGTTACGGGCGCCTGCAAATCCAAGAAGATGGGTAGCGCGGACGACCGATGTTGAAGTGGTTTGCCCGGCGACCGCTTGCGCAACTCCGGGCGTCACGAAGAGTAGCAGCAAGATCACCAACGCCGCCAATGGGCGCCGTTTCAGAGAGCACTCACTCGGTCTGCAATCCCAGGCAACAGCTGTTCGGTTCATCGTTACTCCTCGATTGATTTCGTTTGAAAGGCGCGGGCACCCAAAACAACTTTTCGGCAATCACTTCACTACTAAGTTCGTGGGAATTTCTCGCGTTCCAACTACGCTCATGTTGCATGCGCAATGCCACATTGGAACAGCGATAGAAAGTCGTCGAGGAGTTGAATGTCTGTGCCTTGCGATCGCGAGCACAACGAAACGTGACTAAAACAGGGCGGATGCCCTCAAGAGGTCCGTCACTGCCCAACTGCGGGCAGCTTTGAACACGCGAACGTGTCGAATCGGATGAATTCTGTGAATTAACGTATCTGAAGTGATTGGCATTGGGTTTGCATGCTCATCGAAGCAGAGGCGGATCAAACAAACAAGCGATCGACCTCTCAATCTCTAAGGAGCAAAACTATGGCAGAGTTCGAGGCACTTCCCGGTGAACGTAGCGCTGGCATCATTTCGTCGATCATAAATTTGGTTTGTCCGCAGTGCGGCGGAAGCATGATGGAGTTTCAATGCAACGGCAAATGTCGCAGAAACTGGCTCCCCGAATGGGAGTGGGCGAACTTCACAACCACGCGCCGGAGCCGTGCGGTCGCTCACAGAGAGAGGCGCTGAAGCTTTCTCAAATGCTTCGTGTTTCGAGAACTTGGTTGAAAAAAGAAGAGCCGTGGAACGCACTCAGCCGCTGTGCCCGCGATCACTCATAACAAAAGCGGCAGTGAGCCAAATCATGATCTGCAAGTCGGTACTGCTCACAAGCACCATCGCGATGCTCGCGTTTTCGACTCTTGGCAGCGCGCAAACTCTGGAGATCGGTTACAACTCGGAGATCGAGGTCGCACGAGCTAACTCGCGGGCGGAGAGGGCCAACATCGTCGGCACCGCGATGAGCCTCAGCGACAAGGAGGCGTCGGCATTTTGGCCGATCTATCGCCAGTATGAGTACGAACGGTCCACGTTGGAGGATTCCCGTGTGGCCGTGATTAAAGAATACGCCGACAAGTATCCGAACCTGACCGATGCCGAAGCAAAGGGCATGGCAGAACGAATGTTTGAGTACGAGTCTCACGTAACCGCGCTGAAGAAAATCTTTTTCAAGAAGTTCAACAAGGTGCTGCCAGCGCTTACCGTGACAAAGTTCTTTCAATTGGACCGCCGCATCGATTTGTTGGCAGACATGAATCTGGAGTCTGGTCTTCCTCCGCTCACTCAAGCGCGGGATACCCCAGTCACGCAACCGCATGACACTGAACAGCAGCAGTGGTGCGTGAGAGCAGTGCCAGATAAAAATACTCGCGGCTACGGCGGCGATTGTCAGTAGGAGAGGTTAAATGGTTCGCCTTGTGAAGACTCGTGCGTGGATGGTAGTGGCAGTGCTGACGGCAGTGTTTGTGACGTCAGCGCAAACGCAACCACAAAGAGAAGATCTTGCTATCCAGGGCTACTCCGGGCAAGCATCACTCGTGCGCTTCCACGGACGTTCCCTCGTGGATGTGCAAGACCTGGCGCGGATCACGAATGGTTCCCTCAGCTTTGAGGAAAACCGAATCATTCTGACGATGTCTCAGCGAGATGCTACGGACCGGTCTGCTGAGAATGCTCCCGAACGCTTTTCTCGACCTTTTATGAAGGGGGCGATCGAGGCAATGACCTCAATAAGAGAGTGGGGCGGGATGTTGAAGGTGATCGTAGAGAACGGGTACCCCGTTGGAAGGGCCATGTCAGGCACCACCATTCGCGCGTATCAGGGTCGAGCTGCAGATAGCGTGGCACTCGCTGCATCGGCCGCGTCGACTGACTCCGATAACCGCGGGCTCGAATTGCTACGTAATGAGTTCAACAATGTGCAGGCGTGGTCAGAAGCGTTTGTTGAGGCCCGGAACTCACTGAGTGCGGCGAACCTGACCACATCGGAAAACGGGCTGAAGAATGATGAGGAGGCGCAGAAAATTCTCGGTTGCGGTCAATTCCTCGCGCAGATGTTTGCTAGCGGTACTTTCCAGGATGATGCAGCGTGTCATTAGCTTCAGCACGTGCGCCGGTGAGCCGGAATGCACTGTGCTTTCGATCTGTTTTCACAAATTGTTTAACACGAAGGAGAAAGTAGTGATGCTCAAAAACCGACTCATATCTCTCGCGGCTTTTTTGCTTACCGTCGTTTGTGCCTACGGCCAGGATGTTCACTACAACTATGACCGAGGCGCCAACTTTTCCAGCTACAAAACGTACCAATGGATCGATCTCCCGGAGGCGATAGCGGACCAGTTGGTTGACCGAGACATCAAACGCGCAGTGGACGAACAGCTCGCTCAAAAAGGTCTCACCAAAGTCGAAAAGGGCGCGGACCTTTACGTCGGTTACCGCGCGTTAATCAACCAGGAAAAGGGTGTCAACTTATCGGCTTTGGGCACACGCGGTGGCCCCGGAGGATGGGGTGGATTCGATAACGGCACAGTGACGGGCCAGACCTCGACGATTCCCGTTGGAATGCTGTTCGTGGACCTGTATGACGCCGGCAAAAAGCAACTGATCTGGCGCGGAGATGCGAATAAGACCATCGACCTTAAGAAGGACCCCAACAAGAATTACAAAAACCTGCAAAAGGCAGTGGCCAAGCTTTTCAAGAATTATCCGCCTCAGAGCAAATAAGTGGCGCATTATCCGTGGCCTCGGAGAAATAGCGACCATGATGAGAACGCTCGGCATTGCGTTTGTGTTGTCGCTTGTAAGCTGAAGCTCTGCCCACATACGGGCAGTGGCCATTGGAATCACCGGCGGCAGATTCCACGGACGCAAGGAAATCAAGCGATTTGTGCTGGCATAAGTTTGGCGGGCCGATTGCTCCTTGTCATTGTCGAATTGCATGTGGACTGGGAATCCGGTCCGTCGTCAGCGAGTCGATGGAGTGAGGCATTCCGTCCACCGTCACGCGTCTCCTTAATTGGAAGGAGATTTTCCAAGTGAATCGACGCGCCCGTCCTTGGCGCCATCGACATCAAGTTCTGCTTTCTTAGGATGTGAACAGACCGGAGGCAAGTGTGAAACGAGAAACATCTGCAAATAGACCATGGCGAGTGATCATAGTCGGAGGCGGTTCTGGTGGGCTTCGTGCCGCCAAGGCGCTGAAGTCAGACTTGTTGGACGTGACCTTGATCGATCGTCGCAATTACCATCTGTACCAGCCACTTCTTTCTCAAGTTGCCGCCGGGTCACTGTCGCCGGGGCAGATTTCAGCTCCGCTGCGAAGCATGCTAAGCAAGCAAAAGAATACTCGTGTTCTTCTGGGTTCAGTGAAAGATGTTGACCCTGACTCAAAGCAGGTGTTTCTAACTGATGGCGCAGTTCTCGCCTACGACTCGCTAATCGTTGCAACCGGCTCGCAAACGTCGTACTTCGGCCAGGACGAGTGGCAAGAATGGGCGCCGGGGTTGAAGAGTGTCGAAGAAGCTGCACTCGTCCGCCACAAGATTTTGTACGCATTCGAGGTCGCAGAGCGGATCCTGGATCCAGTTGAACGCCGTGCGTGGCTGACGTTTGTAATCGTCGGGGCTGGGCCGACCGGTGTCGAGCTGGCGGGAGCTATTGCCGAGATTGCGCGACAAACACTGAAGAACGATTTTCGCTCCATTCGTCCTGAAGAAAGCCAGATCATCTTGCTGGACGGAGCGCCCAGAGTGCTCATGTCGTTTCCAGAAGACCTCGCTGAGAAGGCGACTCGGGCCCTTATCGCGCGCGGCGTGACTGTAAGATGCGGCGCCAGGGTCAACGACATAAATAAGGAAGGACTGACAATCCAACGCGATGAAATCCTGGATCACATAACAGCCAGGACGGTGCTCTGGGCAGGTGGAGTTACGGCCTCTTCGCTCGGACAAATTCTCGCTCGTCGCAGCAAGGCCGACACTGATAAAGGAGGAAGAGTAAAGGTAAAACCTGACCTCACGATTCCGAACTATCCTGATATCCATGTCATCGGGGATCTTGCCTGCTCTGTCGACGCGCAGGGAAAACCCTTGCCGGGCGTGACACAGGTGGCCGTGCAAGAAGGGCAGTATGCGGCCAAGGCAATCTTGTGCAAAGTGAAACGTCAGCCGGATCCCCCTCCTTTTAGGTACGTCGACCAGGGCTCGCTGGCGGTTATTGGACGTCGGACAGCAGTGGCCAACGCCTTCGGGGTTCATCTCTCCGGTCTGCTTGCCTGGCTGCTTTGGGCCTGTATCCACGTGATGAACCTTGTGACTTTCCGGAACCGGCTTTTGGTTTTCATCCAAGGCGCGATCCAGGACTTAACCTTCAGCCGTGGAGCGCGGCTTATCACCGGTACCGCTCCCACGGACTTTAACTTCAATAAAGAAGTTGCTGTCTATAGCGGCGTACTGAAAATCGAACCCCAGACGCTTGTCGCACCGCACTGATTTGCCAGACCTGCTGAGGAGATGTTCATGAATGAAATTGATGAGATCGCGCACATCATTCAGCTTTCGATCGCGCCCGTATTCCTTCTCACGGGCGTTGGCACTCTGCTGAACGTACTTAGCGGGCGACTCGCTCGCATCATCGATCGTGCCCGCGTTCTTGAGCAACGATTGGAAACGCCGGAATTACCTCGGTCAGCCGCGACCTTGCACGAGTTACACGTCCTGGTGAGACGTGGGAAGCTAATAAACCAGTCCATTAAAATCAGCACGATTTCGGCGCTACTAGCGTGCTTCCTCATAGCTGCGCTGTTCGCGAGCTCGATGTTGCATTATTCGACTCACCTGATTGTCAGTGGCTTCTTTGTTGCCGTCATGCTCACGTGCATTGTGAGTCTGGGTCTTTTTCTTCGAGAGCTTTATTTCGCAATTGAGACTTTCGATATCGGTTTACCCGCAGAAATCCGAGAGAAGCCAACTGATCGCCGCATGCATCGAAGGGCCAGAAATAAACCTCTTTCCTGTGACTCATGAATTCTTTCTTGTAGGTTGCATGTGGCCAGTGCTCAACCCAAGTGGTGACTACGCCAAATCTGGTCGTGGAGACTTTGTAGCAAGCGAATGTTAGCGTGATGGAGTAAGGACATCGACCAGAGCTCGGAATTCGTTGAGTGCCGCCGAGCTGTCGACATCGGCGGATCCGCTCAAGAACGACCGGGACCTACAGAAAATCATTCAGTGCGGCCAGTTTTCTGGCGCAGATGTTCGCAAGCGGTGCCTTTCAGGATGACCCGGCATGTCATTAGACCGTTGAACTGGCACCAACGGAATGGTGACTTCGATAGCGACAGGGAGATAAATGCGCGCAGGTGTCGAAGTGGTGGGCGTGCCCTTTTCACAGCACGGCACACAGCCGCTCCAAAATGGCGTTATGGTTAAGAGCTGGTTGACAAACGAAGAGCCCTGCCAAACGACAATGAGAGTGCTACATTATCTAGCACAGGTTGACCCAACGTACATTCTTCCGTGTTCATACCGGTTGTGACCGTTGCGGGGCGGTAAGACTAATTCGCGAATACCACTGAAGTGAGGTCGGCGAGGTCGCAAATGAAAGCTGCGCTGGCGCTCATCACGATCAGCACCCTTACGTTCCTGCTTGGGCCTCCCGCTCTGGGATTGGAGGCCAGCCATGCTGATGTGAAGAACCTCAAGTTCACCCACCTGACCACGAACGATGGCCTGTCTCAAGGCTACGTTACTGCAATTTTGCAGGACCGTCGCGGCTTCATGTGGTTTGCCACCCGCGATGGCCTCAATCGGTATGACGGCAATGCTTTCGTCGTATTTAAAAATAACCCGAATGACCCTGGTAGCTTGAGCTCTAATTTTATCCAAGATCTACAGGAGGACGATCAAGGCTATCTCTGGATCGCCACCAACGCTGGGGTGAACAGATTCGACCCGACAACGGAGCACTGCACACGCTACCTCCATGACGTGAACGATACGGATGGCATCGCCAGTGCCTACGTCACGAGCATCGCCCGCGACAGTGGGGGCTACCTTTGGTTTGGCACTGTAGACAGTGGCATCGACAGGTTTGATCCGAGGAGCGGAAGATTTACCCATTACCGCAACGATAGCAATCGCAAGTTCGTTGGCAGGATCACTAAGGTTATCGCTGGTAGGCAGGGAGAAATCTGGTTTGTCGGCGAACGCGGTCTCTTTCATTTGAGCCGACAGACAGGAGAGATTACTCGTCCTCCTGGGACCTTGCACGGCTTGACGGCGGAGAGCGTCTATGAGGACGAGGCAGGCAATTTGTGGATGCTGGCGGATTCCCCGATCGTCGGCCTTGTGAAATATGATCCGAAGGCAGAACGCACCGCAGAGTATCCACTTCTTCCCGCCGTCCCCACATCCACGGCGTACGGGGGCTCAACGAATGGCAACCTTATCGCTGACGGGCGGAATGGATTGTGGGTACCGTCCGGCCTGGGTCTATCTTATTTCGATCGCCGAACGGAAAAGTTCACGTACCGGTTGGAGCACGATGAGACCGACCCGGATAGCCTCGACAGCAACGCGATTCTCTCCGTGTATCAGGATAGGGGTGGCGTACTTTGGGTAGGAACAGAAAACGCGGGCCTCAATATTCTCAACTCCCAGCAAGAACAGTTCGGGCTTTATAGGCATCGGGCTGGCGACCCTAACGGCCTCTCACCCGGCAGGGTCAAGGCGATTTACGCGGAACCCAATGGCGTGGTGTGGATAGGTTTCTTTCCTCGCGCCCTGGACAGATTCGATCGAAAGACGGGTAAAATCACTCATTACTTTCCCAGCCGGGCCGACGAGAATACGCTCAGTGAAGGCGCTAACGTCGATGATATTTATAAAGATGCAGCCGGTTATCTCTGGGTCGCTGGTGGAGGCTCCGGTCTTGACCGGTTCGATGAACGCACTGGGCGTTTCAAGCATTACCGGCACAAGGCTGATGATCCGCACAGCCTGATTTCCGATAACGTTCTCGGCATCTACGAAGGCCGAAACGGCCAAATGTGGGTGGCGCAGCAATACGGCATAAGCCGCTTCGAGCCAGCCACGGACGGGTTTGCCAATTACCAGCCTGATCCTAATAATCCCGACAATCTGGCGAATTGGGTCGCGGTCGTTTATCAAGATCGTTCCGGCACGCTCTGGTTAGGGACGTTTGGCGGCGCGCTCACCCGTTTCGATGAGAAGGCGAAGACCTTTGTAAGTTACCGTTCTGATCCACGTGACCCTCACAAACTTAATGGCGGCGGCATCAACACCATTCACGAAGACCGGACTGGAACTCTGTGGGTGGGAGCATTCGACGGATTGTACCGCTACAACGGGCAAAACGAGAGTTTTACCCGCTTCACGGAAAGCCAGGGCCTGCCGAGCAGCAGTATTCGTTGCATCCGCGAAGATGGAGTTGGCAGGCTTTGGCTCAGCACTCAGAAGGGCATATCCCGATTCGATCCGAAGACGGAGACGTTCAGAAACTACGACGTGTCTGACGGCCTACAGAGCAACGAGTTTAGTACTGGTTGTTATCAAGGCCGAGATGGCGAGATATTCTTTGGTGGCAGCAATGGCTTTAATGCATTTTTTCCTGAAAATGTCCGCGATAATCCCTACGTGCCGCCGGTAGTAATCACTAGCTTCAAAATTTTCAACAAACCTGTGCCTGTTGGAGCCAAGTCACTACTTAAAAAAGCCATGCCCTACGCCGATTCCTTGACTCTCTCCTATCGGGACAGCGTCTTTTCCTTTGAGTTTGCAGCCTTGAGCTATGGAAATTCTCAAAAGAACCGCTATCGTTATAAGCTCGAGCGTTTTGATCCAGGCTGGAACGAGGTGAGCAGCAAGCAACGCCTGGCCACCTACACCAATTTGAATCCCGGCAGATATGTCTTTCGCGTGCAGGGATCAAATAGCGACGGCGTATGGAACGACGAAGGCGTGTCGTTGCCCATTCTCATTACGCCCCCCTGGTCGAGGACCAACTGGTTCCGCGCCCTCTGCGCGGCCGTTTTCTTGGCTCTGCTGTGGGCGGCTTACCAATATCGCGTCTGGCAGTTGCAGCACGAGTTCGACACAACGCTAGAGGCCCGCGTCGGCGAGCGCACGCGAATCGCGCGGGAACTGCACGACACGTTGCTACAGAATTTCCAGGGGCTCTTGCCACGCCTTCAGGCTGCTATTTACAACCTACCGGAGCGCCCAGTCGACGCCCGCAACACCCTCGAAGCCGCTGTCGATCAAGCGTCTCAGGCAATCACAGAAGGCAGGGATGCCGTGCAGGGTCTGCGCTTATCCACCGTGGAGAAAAATGATCTCGGCGTAGCCATTCAAACGATTGGAGAAGAACTCGCCGCAGGCAACCACTCCTCGCCCAGATTTGAGGTGGTGGTGGAAGGCTCACCGCGGAACTTGCATCCGATTCTTCGAGATGAGGTTTACCGCATCACAGCCGAGGCACTACGCAATTCCTTCCGGCACGCGCAGGCGCATCAGATCGAAGTAGAGATCGGCTATGGGGAAAAAAAGTTTACGCTCCACATTCGGGATGACGGAGCGGGCATTGATCGTGAGGTTCTCAGTGGGGATGGACGCAAAGGCCACTTCGGTCTGCACGGCATGCGTGAACGGGCCGAACTTGTTGGGGGCAAGTTGACGGTCTGGAGTGAAGTCGAATCTGGCACTGAGGTTGAGCTAAGCATTCCTGCATCAAAGGCGTACACCAAATTTCCCCGACGATTCTGGTTCTTTCAGAGGCTTTCAAAGAAAGATGTAGATCTGAAAGAGAAGGTCGAGTTGTGAGTTTCGAGCCAGTCTCAATTCGCATTCTGGTAGTTGACGATCACCCGGTTGTTCGCCAAGGCATTGCTGTACTGGTCGGCACTCAAGCGGATATGACTTTGGTTGCCGAAGCCTCGAATGGTCGCGAGGCCATCCAGCAGTTTCGGGAACATCGCCCGGACGTCACAATCATGGACTTGCAAATGCCAGAAATGAACGGCCTCGATGCGCTGGCGGCGATCCGCGGGGAATTCCCCAATGCTAGAATCATCGTACTAACAACCTATACCGGAGATGTTCAGATTCTCCGCGCGCTGAAAAGCGGAGCTCAGGGCTATCTTCTCAAGAATACTTTTCACAAAGAACTGGTGGACACGATCCGCGCCGTCCATGCTGGAAAGAAAACCCTTTCCCCTGAAGCTTCCTACCAGATTGCTGAGCACTCAACCGACGATGCCCTCACGCCGGCCGAAGTCAGCGTGTTGAGGTTGATTGCAGCAGGTAATGCCAACAAGCAGATCGCCGACCAGCTATCGATCACGGAAGAGACAGTCAAATCCCGGGTCAAGAACATTCTTTCGAAGTTGGGTGCTCAAGATCGGACACAGGCCGCCGTGATCGGTCTGAAGCGGGGCATCATCAACCTATAAAGGTGCTGCAGCGACGTACCCCGCAAAATACCTCAAGAAGCTTGGAATTATCTTTCGTGAGGAATCTACGAAATTGCTTCCGCGCGCTAGGCAAATGCCTTCCGGCACCCCTAAGGCTCGCAGAGCTTGAAACCTCGCTATAGTGATGAGCGTCTCCAGCACGTGAGCGCGATGGCGGAATGGTCTTGACCGACTGATTCTCAAGGCGGAAAGTGATAGACTGCCAACACACAGCCAATGGATGGTCGGCAATTGCATGATCACCATCCGCCAAAATACCGCCCGGGCCCTTCGCGTTGCGAGCCGGATTTTGCTTCTCTGCGTTGTTCACGGTTCTTACGCTATAGCAGCTGAAGCTCGACCAGCTCAAATCGCAAGTACCACTCATGTTCAGGTGAGAGACCTCAATTTCACCCACCTCACTACCAACGATGGCTTGTCTCAGAGTAATGTGACTGCAATTTTGCAGGATCGTCGCGGCTTCATGTGGTTTGCCACGCGAGACGGGCTCAATCGCTACGATGGCAATGCCTTCGTCGTTTACAAGCACAACCCTAACGACCCTAGTAGTTTAAGTGCCAACTATCTTCAGGATCTGATGGAAGACGATCAGGGCTACTTGTGGATCGCCACCCTAACTGGCGGCGCAGACAAATTCGACCCCAGAACCGAACGCTTTACCCGGTACCGTCACGACCCCAGCAACTCAAATACCATTAGCGGTGATTCGGTCTACAGTATCGCCCGTGATAGTCGTGGGTATTTGTGGTTTGGCACCGGAGACACCGGTCTCGACAGGTTTGATCCGGCGACGGGAAACTTTACTCATTACCAGAAGGAGAGCGATGGCCTATTCGTGGGGAAGATCACTCACGTGATCGCGGATCGCCAGGGCGAGATCTGGTTTGTTGGCCAGCGGGGCCTGTTCCATTTGAGCCCAGAGACAGGACAGATTACTCGTCCTCATGCAACCGTTAGCGGCCTAGCAGGAGATTATGTCTATCAAGACAACGTCGGGAATTTGTGGATGCTGGTTTATTCCCCGATCGTCGGGCTCGTTAAATACGATCGTCGCACAGAACGATTCACGAAATACCCGTTGCGCTCGGGCGCTGTCGGCGTCGCAAATAGTAAGCTCTTAGCGGATGGGCAGAATGGTCTATGGGTACCATCGAGCCAGGGTCTCCAATATTTTGATAGGCGAACCGAACGTTTCACCTACCGGTTTCAGCACGATGAAGGCAACCCCGATAGCCTCGACGACAATACTGTTGTCTCGGTTTATCAGGATAGGGGCGGCCTGCTGTGGGTGGGAACTGAAAATGGGGGTCTTAATCTCCTCAATTTCCGGCAAGAGCAATTCGGTCTGTACCGACATCACCCCGCCGACCCCAATAGCCTCTCGCCCGGGAAGGTCACGGCGATTTATGAAGAGCCCAGCGGTACGTTGTGGATAGGTTTCTTCCCCCGCGCCTTGGATAGATTGGATCGAAGGACGGGTTTTGCCACCCAATACATTCCTGGCCGGGAAAACTATGGTGGCCTCGGTAAAGGCAGTGACCTTAATAGCATTTACAGAGATTCACGTGGTTACGTCTGGTTAGGCGGGTGGAATAGCAGCCTTGATCGGCTCGAGGAACGCAGTGGCCGGTTCAAACATTACCGCCACAACCCTAGTGATCCCCACAGCTTGATGTCCAACAACGTTCTCAGTATTCATGGAGATCAAAACGGGCAAGTATGGATCGGACAGGAAGGCGGCATAGGGCGCTTCGATCCAGTAACGGACGCCTTTTCGAACTACCGCCCTGTTCCAGATAACCCGGCCAGCTTGGCAAACAACATCGGCGCCATCTATCAGGATCGTTCCGCCGTGCTCTGGTTGGGGTCGTGGGGAGGTGCGCTGAGCCAGTTCGATGGTAAGACAAAGACTTTTGTGAACTACACCCCGGATCCTCGTGATCCCCACCGGCTCAACGGCGGTGGCATCAACACCATCCTCGAAGACCGGACTGGAACATTGTGGTTGGGAGCTTGGGATGGACTGTACCGGCACAATCGTCAAAACGCGACCTTCACGCGCTACACGGAGAGCCAGGGCCTACCCAGCAGCTCTATTCAGGGGATGCTGGAAGACAAGTTGGGCAGGCTTTGGCTCAGCACTAAGAATGGAATATCCCGGTTCGATCCTAGGACGGAAACGTTTAGAAACTACGACTTGTCCGACGGCTTGCAGGGTGATGAGTTCAGTCAAGGTGCCTGCGCACAAGGTCCAGATGGGAAGATGTTCTTTGGAGGCAGCAATGGGTTCAACGCATTCCTACCTGAAAGCATCCGCGACAATCCCTACGTGCCACCGGTTGTGATCACCAGCTTTAGAATTTTCAATAGACCAGTTCCCATAGCTTCGAAGTCGGTGCTCACGAAAGCTATTCCCTATGCTGACGGGCTGACCCTCTCCTATCGCGATACTGTCTTTTCTTTTGAATTCGCGGCCTTGAGTTACGCAAATTCTCAGAAGAACCGCTATCGATACAAGCTTGAGGGATTAGAACCTGGCTGGAACGAAGTAGGCAGCAAGCAACGCCTGGCCACATACACGAATTTGGATCCTCGCAAATATGTTTTTCGCGTGCAGGGATCAAATAGCGATGGCGTGTGGAATGAACAAGGGGTGTCGCTGCCGATTCTGATTACACCACCCTGGTGGAGGACCAACTGGTTCCGCGCCCTGAGCGCGGCCGTGTTGTTGTCCTTGCTGTGGGCCGCGTATCAGTATCGTGTGCGGCAGTTGCATCACGAGTTTGAAATGGCCTTCGCGGCGCGGGTCGGAGAGCGCACTCGCATTGCACGCGACCTGCATGACACTCTGCTGCAAAGTTTTCACGGCTTGCTGCTGCGGTTCCAGACGGTTTCCGAGTTGCTGCCACAGCAACCGTTAAAAGCAAAAGAGAAACTTGACAGCGCCATCGAGCAGGCTGCCGATGCGATCACCGAGGGCAGAGATGCGGTCCAGGGACTGCGCGCGTCAACACTCGAAGCTAACGACCTACCAGAAGCGATAAACACTCTAGGTGAAGAACTCACCCGCGAGTCAGCTGGGAAGCATCCAGTCGCATTCCGTGTAGCAGTCGAAGGCGAGGCGCGCAATCTGCAGCCTATTCTTCGCGATGAGATCTACAAGATTGCCGCAGAAGCGCTTCGTAATGCGCTTCGCCATTCCCAGGCGCAACAAGTCGAGGTTGAAATCCGATATGACAATGACCAATTCCGCTTGCGTCTGCGCGACGACGGAAGAGGAATTAATCGAGAGGTGCTTTCTGGCGATGGAGTTGAGGGACACTACGGCTTGCACGGCATGCGGGAACGGGCCATAGTGATTGGAGGCAAGCTAACAATTTGGAGCGAAGTTGATGCGGGTACGGAAGTGGAGCTGCGCATCCCCGCCAATCTCGCGTACGCAACGGCGCCCAGACCTTCATGGTTTTCTCGAACGTTTGTACGCAAGGCGAAGGTATGAAGTAAGGCAGTCATGACAAGCGTCAGCACATCGCAAATTCGGATTCTGTCGGTGGACGACCATCCCGTCGTGCGCCAAGGGATCGCAGGTCTGGTTGGCATTCAGACCGATATGGTTCTGGTAGGCGAAGCTTCCAACGGACGCGATGCTATTCAACAATTCCGGATCCACCACCCCGATGTCACGCTGATGGACTTGCAAATGCCCGAAATGAACGGCCTGGATGCTCTCATCGCGCTTCGAAACGAATTTCCTGACGCCAAAGTTGTTGTCTTGACGACCTACACAGGCGATGTGCAGATTCTGCGTGCCCTCAAAGCCGGCGCCCAGGCATATCTACTAAAGAACACGTTGCACAAGGAATTAATTGATACGATCCGTGCTGTCCATGCGGGAAAGAAAAGCCTTTCGCCAGAAATTTCGTACGAAATCGCCGAGCATGCGACTGATGACGCTCTGACGCCAGCGGAGATCTTAGTATTGCGACTGATCGCAGCCGGGAATGCGAACAAACAAATTGCAGATCAGCTCTCAATTACGGAAGAAACGGTCAAGAGCCGGGTCAAGTGCATCCTTTCTAAGTTGGGCGCCAACGATCGAACCCACGCTGCCATGATCGGCTTGAAGAGAGGCATCATCGAGCTGTAGGTTCTGCGAGTTGTCTTCCGCTCCCAGGCCGACTTCAAACCTCTAAAGAGTGATGATTCCAACCCTTTCTAGGGTTTCGACTTCCTCCCACAAACGGAGATACTAGGAATGAGAGAAGGCTGCATTTTTGCGACGCTTATATTCCACATTCGCTGGTGGTTGGCCAGGCGTGGGTTTGCTTCTCATGCGCTTGGTTATTGGCTCCGCACTGGTTGTGCGCGCAGCTACGAGACTGGCGAGCCATCCCCCAATGAACGTCACCATTCTCGCCGTGCTCTCAATGGGTGTGGGAATCCTGCTGATTGTTGGCCTATGGACCCCGATCGTCGGGACCTCCGCAGCACTGATCGAAATCTGGAAGATGTTTATGCTACCTGGCGATAAATGGGTTTGGCTGTTGTTGGGAACCGCTGGCGCGGCTATCGCAATGTTAGGGCCGGGTCTATGGTCAATCGACGCGCGCCTCTTTGGTTGGAAGCGCATCGAAGCTCCTCCTCGCAAAACTAGTTCCTCCTCTTCCTAAAAAGGCAGTCCCCAAAAGAGAAGCTTTCTTGCCTCAAAAGAAGGCTGCTATTCGCAAACGGGAACCCTGCTTTTCGCTCCCTAAGAGTCTGTGATTTGTCCCGATGTGGGGCTGTGCGCAGAAAGAACGAGGTGCACACTAGGTTGCGTCATGAGAACAGCGTTCTACGTTCCAGTTGAAGTTAACAAGGGAACAAAAAGCACTGAGCATGATGTCCGCCAATTTTGCACGGCAACCCACATCGGAGCAATGAGTCATGTTTAATATCACCGCCAAAACCTGCTGCACGTTCACACTCGCTGAAATTCTCATCATGGCGGCTATGAACGTAGAAACCATTCGCCTGGCGTCCGCAGTCGGGTCCAACTTCGTCACGCGGTAACGCAGAGAAAATAGGAGGAGCCATGGCATCCGCCACTCTTGATTTCACAGACCAGGCAGCCCTCACCAAGGCAAACTTTTCCCAGGTGAGTGGGCTCGGAGTCGATCAGATCTACTTCGAATCAGAAACCAGCGCAGAGGACTGCTTTGACGGCATAGTGGGCAGGAGCCGAGCCCTGCAAAGCGTGCTGGAGCAAGTCGCGATTGTTGCTCCTACTGATTCCACGGTTCTACTTCACGGGGAAACAGGGACCGGCAAGGAACTGATCGCACAGGCCATTCACAAGCTCAGCTCCCGCCGCGAACGAACCTTCGTGCGAATGAACTGCGCCGCGATTCCCTCGGGATTGCTGGAGAGTGAACTCTTCGGGCACGAAAAGGGAGCCTTTACCGGCGCCCTCATGCAACGGAAAGGCAGATTCGAGTTGGCGGACGGCGGATCGCTGTTTCTGGATGAAATCGGAGACATCAGCCTGGAGCTGCAGCCGAAACTCTTGCGGGCGGTGCAGGAACAGGAATTCGAGCGTTTGGGAAGCGCAAGGACGATCCAGGTCAACGTGCGGATGATCGCTGCGACGCATCGGGACCTTGCGGCCATGATCCGCGACCAAGAGTTCCGCGAGGATCTTTTCTATCGCTTCAACGTGTTCCCAATCGAGATTCCACCTCTTCGCGAACGGCGCGAGGACATCCCGTTGCTGGTCCACTTTTTTGTGTCGCGGCTCTCCCGCCGCATGCAAAAGTGCATTCGGTCTATCCAGAAAAACGCAATGGAGACCCTGGTTAACGCCGATTGGCCAGGAAACATTCGCCAACTTGAAAACTTTATCGAACGCTGTGTGATTCTCACGCAAGGGGACGAATTGAATGTTCCGCACACACTCCTGAAGAAGTCTGTCAGCACCGTCGGGACCGTCGTATCGCCTTCGTCGTCGTTCCGGCAAGCTGAGCGGCAGGTGATCATTGATGCTTTGAGAGACGCATCGGGAAAAATAGCTGGTAATGGCGGAGCTGCGGAGCGTCTCGGACTCAAAAGAACCACTCTGCAGAACAAGATGAGGCGGCTGAGTATCGCTCGTCGTGATTATTCGGGCAACCATTGGATAGGGCCGGCGTAGCTGTTGAGTACCCGCGCCAAATCCCCCATTCGCGCGGCTCTAAGCAGCTAGCTCAAAACGGTGACGGTTATGAAAATGAAACTTGCGGACCAATCAGCATGCGGGATTCTGAAATCCCTCGTTGCTCGCCTTGTACTCGAAAACAAGCTCGAGGGATTGTCCATCCTGCTCCACGCGCTGCGTTACTTGAATGGCACGGCAATTATTAGCTGTTGAGCACCCGCACCGATTTGCCATCGGCGCGGCTCTGAGCAGCTAGCTTACAAGGAGTACAGACAATGCCAGACAATACATTCGCCATCGTCTTCAGAAATCCACATCCGCAGCGCAGCCCGATGCGTGCCAAGTTGTACCTGCTTCGGCGAGACGGCAGCAGCGTGCATATCGATTACCCCGAACAAGGGGATCCCATCAGACGGAACCGATCGCGCCAAGCCGATGAATTCGTCGAACATGTATGACTACCAGTTCCGCGGCAGTTTTGTACTTTCCGCACATTTCAGGCATCAGTGTTGACCCTCAGTTTTGCGCGTCTCCACCGACACAACGCTCGGATATCCGTCGGGGTATTGGGCGACCACTGTAATCGTCTCTTCAGTACCAGAGTTCTCCTTAACGACAATGTCGCTTGTCTTGATCACGGTGCTTAAGCCCTTTTCGACCGCATCAGGTTGTAGAACCTGGGTCTCCTTAACGTGTCGGCCAGCTTCCGTTGTCTGCACAGTCTTGGACGACTGCAGCGGATGCAAAGTTTGATCGCGGGTTGAGCCTGGAACGTCAACTGAGTAATTCTCAGTCGTAGTCGTGAGCCCGCCGTTAACGTTCTTTTCCTTAGTAATAACCTCGGAAACCGGGGAGACATTGCCCACAAAGTCGCGGCGCGAGAGATGCTCGTCGGTGATTCGCTCTTGGGAGTCTCCTTTAACGGTTTGCTCACGAACCTCGTAGGTATACCACCGGCCGCTCAAATCTGGAAATAACGTTTCTTTCCTTGTTTCAATGGTGCCGCTCGGGCTTTGCTTTTGCTGTTCGTTAATTTGCATGCTGGGCGCTAATTCACCGGTGGTGTTAGGAAGGTAAGTAGTAGTTCGCGTCTTTTGCGAATCAGAACTCTTTTCTGTTACTGAGATCTCACGTTCTTTGACTTCGAACTTTCCATCCAGGTCAGCATTTGAGATGGTTTTCACGGTGCGCGATCCGCTATCTGAGCCACGTGTCTCGGCTTCAATGATCTGCGTGAGATGCTCATCTCGGTCCAGATTGGGATGGTAGGTGCGCGTGATGCATCTCGTTAGAGTGGAGCTTTCCTGAATTGTTTCAATCTCGGTCCGATAATAGAGTTGATAGGTTCCGTCCGGGCCGCGCACTTCCACCGTCTTCTTGTCCAGTGTCCGGTTTCCCGACTTTACATGGCTTTCCGTGGTTCGATATGGATTGGCGTTGGCAGTTGAGTTTTGGCTAGCAGACGTCCATGATTCGTCGGTGGCGTCAGAAGCTTGTGCCCGCGAGGTAATTGATGTTGCCAGCCAGATGATCACCATCCCCGCCAGTTGATGCAGAAAAAGACGAGTTCGAAATTTGCTCATCCACAGACGAGTGCAACTCGCTTACCACCT
>Ga0075425_100000904_pt1 | contig 28476 bp, 23 predicted proteins | sample SoiMethybrSBSTD4_FD_75300 | JGI IMG/M metagenome (GOLD analysis project Ga0075425, IMG submission 75300) | Bulk soil microbial communities from a Populus tree surrounding site in Tennessee, USA - Soil MetaG P. TD hybrid SBSTD4 | ecosystem: Environmental > Terrestrial > Soil > Tree plantation...
TCTCGCCTTTTGGAGCGGTACATTGAGCGTGTTCGTTTCGGTTAGCGCATTCTGGCTTCTGGCTTCTGGCTTCTGGCTTCCCGTGCTCCCGAAATGACTCCGGAAGATCTGACATACCTCTTTTCCCGAACAAACGAATATCGATCGATTCGATACGATCTGCGGAATATGCAGGCGCTTGCGCGAGCGCTTGGAAACCCGCAGGACGCGTTTCGAGCGGTATTGATTGCAGGGACGAATGGCAAGGGGTCAGTCGCGGCGTTTCTTTCGACCATGAAACCGGAAGCGGGTTTGTATCTCTCGCCTCATTTAGTGCGGCTGAACGAACGCATTCGAATCGGCAACAGCGAAATCTCCGACGATGATTTGAAGGCTGTTTTTGAATCTGTGAAATCCGCGGCATCCGCGGCTAAAGATCTCCTGTATCCACCAACCTACTTCGAGTTCGTCACCGCCATGGCGTTTCTGTATTTCCGCGATCGCGTGAGATTCGCGATTCTCGAAGTCGGTCTTGGAGGGCGTCTCGATGCGACGAACGTCGTCAAGCAAGACGTTTCGGTCATCACGAGCATCGGAATTGATCATCAGGAGTATCTCGGTAACACCATTGAAGCGATCGCGTACGAAAAGGCCGGCATCATCAAGGATCGCGAGCCGGTCGTGATCGGTCCTTCAGCGGACCTCGAGCCGATTCGCGACAAAGCAGGTGAACGCCTGGTCCGAGCCGGTGAAGTGGAAACGAAAGTCCGATCGCTCGACGGCGGATATTTTGAAATCGACATCGGCCGCCATCGGAACCTGCGGCCACGGCTTCCCGGACGCCATCAAATCGAAAATGTTCAGATTGCTGTTCGGACGGCGGAGTGTCTCGGTTGGAGCGACGCCGATATCGTGCGCGGCATCAACAGCGCCATATGGCCGGGACGACTGGAGTTGATCGGCAGGTTCCTCCTCGATGGCGCCCACAACGTCGCGGCATCGCGCGCTCTCGCATCATTTCTCTCAGAGTTTCATCCGGAAGGCGTCTGGATGGTGTTCGGGGTGATGGCAGACAAACAATACGACGAGATGCTGCAGGTACTCCGTCCCCACGTCCAGCAATTTATCTTCACGAAACCCCATAGCAGCCGGGCCAAAGATCCGGCTGAACTGGCAAAGATTATCCCGGAGGCGCGGATCCAATCATCCCCGGCAGCAGCTATTGCGTATGCCAAAGTGAACGCACCTGAGGGTTTCGTTGTGGTTATCTGCGGCTCCCTGTACCTCATCGGTGAAGTGCGCGGCATGCTAGAGTAGCCGCATGAGCCTTCGGGACCGGCTGGGTTATGCGCGATCGGTGCTGATCACGGCGCCGCTGATTTTCCTGTACACCGGCATCATGGGCTCTCTTTCTGTCGCAAGCTCACTCGTCGATTCTCGGGGCCGCTTCCAGCACTCGTGTGCTCGAACGTGGTCTCGGATGATCCTGTGGACGTCGCGGGTGCGGCTCCGCGTCAGGGGCCTCGAGAATCTCGAAGTCGGCGTGCCTTACGTGCTCTGCGTCAATCATCAGAGTCACATGGATATTCCGATCATTCTGGCCGCGCTGCCCATTCAGTTTCGATTTGCAGCCAAGAAGCAGCTTTTTCGGTACCCTTTTCTGGGATGGCATCTCCGCCGGTCGGGTCATGTGCCGATCGATAGAGAAAATCCGCACGCCGCCGTCAAATCACTCCGTGAAGCCGCAGAAAAGATGCGGCAGGGAACTCCGGTAGTAATCTTTCCTGAAGGCGGAACAAGCCGGGATGGTTCAATCAACCCGTTCAAGGGCGGTGGGTTCATGCTGGCGACACGGTCGGAGGCCGAGGCTGTTCCGATAACGATTTCAGGATCACGAGCCGTGCTGGCGCCGAAAACCTACTATGTGCGGGGTGGACCGGTCGAGGTCACGGTCGGAAAACCGATCGGCTCGCGTGGCATTTCGGCGATGGAATTAGCGAATCGTGTTCGCGAAGAAATTCTCGCCACGTTCAATTTCAATTATGAAAAAACCGTGGATCGGAATACCTACTCGTTATCACGAAAAATCTGAATACATCGGTCAGATTCGGCATTATCTCGACGCCGTGCTGTGGGCCGGCGGGCTGCCGCTGCTGATTCCCTCGACCACCGATCCGGAGGTTACCCGCGAATACCTCGAACAGGTTCAGGGTGTCCTGCTCCCGGGGAGTCCCAACGATATCGATCCCCGGAAATACGGAGAGGAACCGCACGTGAAACTCGGCAAGTTGCAGCCCGAACGCGAAGCAACCGACTTTGCGATCCTCGATCTCGCCGAACAGAACGACATGCCCGTCCTGGGCATCTGTTTTGGCGTGCAGAGCATCAACGTGCATCGTGGAGGTTCACTGGTTCAGGATATTCCGTCCGTTGTGCCGACCCCGCTGGTTCATGACGAGGACGATCCCAATCCGCCGGCGCGCCATCCGGTACGATTGACGCAAGGCAGCCTGATCGCGCGGCTTACCGGACGCTCAGAGATGGAGGTCAATAGTTATCACCACCAGGCCGTTCAGCGGCCCGGGAAGGATCTGCGCGTCGTGGCGGTTTCGCCTGACGGAGTCATTGAGGCGGTGGAGGACACGGCGGGCCGATTCATTGTCGGCGTGCAATGGCATCCCGAGAGAGGCTGGCGCGACGACCCCGCGTCACAAGCGTTATTCGCGGCGCTTATTGAACAGGCCCGCCTCCGTTATAATGGAGCGAAACAGTAATGAAAAAGCTCATAACAGTATTAGTTGCTCTCGGACTCGCCGCCGGCGGGGTGAACGCCGCAGCGCAGTCTCGGGGTAACCGTTCGAATCCTGTCCTTGATGCGATGATCCAAGCGCTTGGCGGTCCCGAGTTCCTCGACGTGAAAGAGATCCACACTTCGGGCCGTTTTTTTTCGTTTTCCAAGGGAGATCTGTCCGGATCGAATCATTACGAGGACTACATCAAGATGCCCGACATGGAGCGTACCGAATTCGGCACCACCAACAGGAACAAGGAGATCAACATCAATCGAGGCACGGAAGGATGGACGATCACTGGCAAGAAAGAACCCGAGCCGCAGCCTGTAAAGCAGACCGAAGATTTTGTGGCGAATTTCAAAACGAGTTTTGACTACGTCATCCGCTACGTTCTTCAAAGCCCTCAGACGACGATTCAGAATCTTCCCGGCGAACTTGTCGATTTCAAGAGAGCCGATGTCGTCGAGATTCGGGATTCAATGAAGAATCTCATTCGCTTCTACGTCGATCGTTCGACTCACCTACCGATCAAGATGCAGGTGCGACGGGCGAATCAGACCGCCGTCAACGAAGAGCTGTACAGCAATTGGCACAAATTTCAGGGGGTGATGACGCCACTGCTCGTCAGCCGCTTGACGAACGGGGTGAAGACCATGGAAATCCATGCGGAGACAGCCGCATACAATCCGGGTCTCCCTGACACCCTCTTCGCACCACCGGCTTCAAAATAGTCCATGAATCATCCAATCCACGCTACGACCATTATTTGTGTCCGCAAGGACGGGAAAGTTGCAATTGCCAGCGACGGGCAGGTCACTCTTGGCGAAACCGTGATCAAGCACGGCGCAAAGAAAATCCGGCGGCTGTATAACGAGAAGATCGTTGCCGGCTTTGCCGGATCCTCCGCGGATTCGTTCGCGCTGTTTTCGCGATTCGAATCCAAGCTCGAGCAGTATCATGGCAATCTCAGCCGTGCTGCCGTCGAGCTCGCGAAAGACTGGAGAACCGATCGGTCATTGCGTCATCTGGAAGCGGTGATGATTGTGGCCGACGAAAAGAACACGTTTCTGATTTCAGGAACGGGAGATCTGATCGAACCCGATGATGGGATCATCGGCGTCGGCTCCGGTGGCGCATTCGCCCTGGCCGCAGCGCGAGCTCTGAACAAATTTACGAACCTCAGCGCAAAAGAAATTGCGCTGGAATCGATGCAGATTGCAGGAAAGATCTGCATATTTACAAACGAGAGCATTTCTATAGAAGAACTCTGAGCTAGAATCGAGTTGAGATGTACGTACCTGAGACCGTTGACGAAGCCCCGCATCTGGACGAACTGACTCCCCGAGAAATTGTCCGGGAACTTGACAAATATGTGATTGGCCAGGCAGGCGCCAAGCGTGCCGTTGCCATCGCTTTGAGAAACCGCATCCGGCGACAGAAGCTTGCACCGGAAATGGCTGAAGAGGTGATGCCGAAAAACATCATCATGATCGGCCCAACCGGCGTGGGTAAGACGGAGATTGCAAGACGTCTCGCAAAGCTGGCCAATTCGCCTTTCCTCAAAGTAGAAGCGTCGAAGTTCACCGAGGTCGGCTATGTCGGGCGTGACGTTGAGTCGATGATTCGCGACCTTGTGGAAATCTCGATCGACATGGTTCGCAACGAAAAACTGGAAGAAATTGCCGACAAGGCGGATTCCAATGCAGAAGAGCGCATTCTCGATCTGCTGCTTCCGCCGATGCCCGCACGTGACAACGCTGCGGACGAAACCGCGCGGGCCGCGGCCGATCACTGGAACCGAACGCGCGAGAAGCTCCGCCAGCAGCTGCGCGATGGAAAGCTCGACGAACGTACTGTGGAACTGGAAGTAAAGGAGCGCAATTTTCCGGCGTTCGAAATCATCAGCAATCAGGGCATCGAGGAAATGGATATCAACATCAAGGATATCCTTCCCGGTTTTCTCGGACAGCGGACGAAGAAGCGAAAAATGAAAGTCGCTGAGGCGATCGATTACCTGATTCAGGAAGAAGAGCAGAAGCTGGTCGACATGGATCAGGTCACACGCCTTGCTGTCGAGCGCGTGGAAAACAGCGGCATCATCTTCCTCGATGAAATCGACAAGATCGCCGGCCGTGAGTCCGGTCACGGTCCCGACGTCAGCCGCGAAGGCGTCCAGCGCGATATCCTGCCGATCGTCGAAGGCACGACTGTGAATACACGCTACGGCATGGTGCGCACCGATCACATCCTGTTCATCGCCGCCGGTGCATTTCATGTCAGCAAGCCGGCCGACTTGATTCCCGAACTGCAGGGCCGCTTCCCAATTCGCGTCGAATTGGACTCGCTGACGATCGATGATTTTGTTCGTATCCTGACCGAACCGCAGAACGCACTGATCAAGCAGTATGTCGCGCTTCTCGAGACCGAAGGCGTCAAGCTGACGTTTCTCGACGACGCCGTTCATGAAATTGCGCGCTTCGCGACGACCGTCAATGAGAGCACCGAAAATATCGGCGCGCGCCGGCTTCACACGATCATGGAAAAGCTTCTCGATGAGATTTCGTTCGAGGGGCCGGACCTCAAGAAGAAGGCTATCCGGATCGATGCAGCATACGTGCAAAAGATGCTCGCAGAGATCGTGAAAGATCAGGACCTCAGCCGCTATATCCTTTAAATGAAAATTCCGACACTTTGCCTCGTCCTGCTGTTGACAGGCTGCGGCAGAGTCGGCGCGCCCCTTCCTCCATTCATTCGAGTTCCGGAGAAGGTCACGGATCTCGCTGTACGCCAGGATGGAAACGACATCATTGTCACCTGGACGAATCCCGCGAAGTACATCGACGGTTCTCAGGCAACCGACCTGGCGCAAATTCAAATTCGCGCGGATGACGCCGTGATGATCAAGGTCCAAGCCACGACCGCCGGTCAATCGCAGACCGTTACGCTGCCGGTTGGAGCGGCCGTGAATGTCAACCGTTCCTTTTCAGTTATCGCTGAGACCGCGGGAGGGAAACTTTCGCAGGTCTCGAATATCGTTTCGATTGCGCCCGTCGCCGTTCCGGGAAAGATTTTGAATCTTCGCGGAGTCGTCGATCAACGCCGCATAACGCTCACCTGGGACAAGCCGCAAGAGCATCCTGAGTTGGCGGATGCGTATCGTGTTTCGCGGATAGCGCCCGCCGAAACGCAGGTTGTCTCCGACACTCGATATGACGATCTGCGTTACCGGCCCGGTGAAATGTATACGTACGACGTAACGGCAATGCGCGGAATGGTGCCCGGTATCGGACCGGAATCCGTCAGCGTATTGATTCAAGACAAAACGCCGCCGCAGGTTCCATCCGGTTTGGACATTGTTGTTTCGGAGACAGGAGCGTTCGTCACATGGTCCGCGAATGCTGAAAGCGATCTTGCGGGATATCATGTGTTCCGAAATGGGATGGCGCTTGGCGATAAGCTGATCGCGACGAATTCGTTTTTCGATTCCGATTATCGCTCGGGCTTCTCCTATGCCGTTTCGGCGGTCGATGAGTTTGGGAACGAGAGCGCCCAATCGGCCTCAATCAAGGGACAATAGCCGCGGATTACGCGAATTACACGGATTAATCCGCGTAATTCGCGTAATCCGCGGCTGGGACTCGGTCCGGTTCTGTCCCGCCATTTGTTACAATGAAAAGGTCCCGACAGGAGAATTCAATCATGAAATTTTTCTTGGATACTGCGAACCTTGATGAGATCCGGGATGCAGCAAGCACGGGCATTCTGGACGGCATTACTACTAATCCAAGCCTGATTTCCAAAGAAGGAAACGTTTTTGAGGACCAGCTCCTGAAGATCTGCTCGATGGTGAACGGACCTGTCAGCGCAGAAACTGTAAGTCCGGATGCGGCGGGGATGATTGAAGAAGGCCGACATCTCGCGAAACTTCATCCCAACATCGTGGTGAAGTGCCCAATGACAAAGGAAGGCCTGAAAGCCACGAAAGCGCTCAGCGATGAACGCATCCGCGTCAATGTCACTCTCGTGTTTTCTGCACCACAAGCGATCATGGCGGCGAAAGCCGGCGCTTATTTTGTGAGTCCATTTGTTGGCCGCCTGGATGATATTGCTCATGACGGCATGGCTCTGATTCGCGATATCGTCGCGATCTTCAACAACTACGAATTCAAAACCGAAGTTCTGGTCGCTTCCGTTCGGAACCCGGGCCACATCGTGCAAGCCGGCCTCGCAGGGGCTGATATCTGCACCATGCCGGCCAAGGTTTTCGATCAATTGATGAAGCATCCCCTCACGGATAAGGGCGTGGAGCAGTTCCTGAAAGACTGGGCGAAGGTACCTGTAATAAAGTAGTCCAGTGACCAAAGTCACCGCATCGACACGCATCGAACAACTCCTCCAGATGAACCGGGCCGCCGAACTGGGCGGGGGCCAACAGCGGCTGGAAAAGCAGCGGGCCGAAGGCAAGATATCGGCCCGCGAGCGCATCGCGTTTTTACTCGACCGCGACTCCTTCGAAGAGATCGATAAATTCGTCACGCACCGCTGCCTCGATTTTGGGATGCAGGAGCAGCAGTATTTGGGCGATGGCGTCGTCGCCGGATACGGCCGCATCGATGGCCGGCTGGTTTACGTCTTCGCGCAGGATTTCACCGTCTTCGGCGGGTCTCTCAGCGAAACCAACGCCCAGAAAATCTGCAAGATCATGGATCTCGCCATGAAAATGGGCGCGCCGGTAATTGGACTGAATGATTCGGGAGGTGCCCGCATCCAGGAAGGCGTGATGTCTCTCGCAGGATACGCCGACATTTTCCTGCGCAACACGGTTGCGTCCGGCGTGATTCCGCAGCTTTCGGCGATCATGGGACCGTGCGCGGGGGGTGCTGTCTACTCGCCGGCGATTACCGATTTCATCGCGATGGTAGAGAAAACGAGCTACATGTTCGTCACCGGTCCCGATGTCATCAAAACCGTCACACACGAAGAGGTCACGAAAGAAGAACTCGGCGGCGCTATGACGCACAACAGCACCAGCGGCGTTGCGCATTTCATCTCCCGCAATGACGAAGAATGCCTGTTGTTGCTGCGCGAACTTTTCTCGTTCATTCCTTCGAACAATGTCGATGATCCTCCGCGCCGTGACACAAGCGATCCATGGGACCGTGCGGAGGAATCGCTGAGCTCGATGGTTCCAGCCGAGTCGAACGTTCCTTACGACATCAAAGACATTATTCACGTAGTGGCTGACGACAATTACTTCTTCGAAATTCAGGAGCATTACGCGAAGAATCTGGTCATCGGATTTGCTCGCATGGATGGCAAGCCGGTTGGCATCGTTGCAAACCAACCAGCATATCTGGCGGGATGCCTCGACATTGCTGGTTCGATCAAGGGCGCGCGGTTCGTCCGTTTCTGCGATGCGTTCAACATTCCTCTTGTCACGTTTGAAGACGTTCCGGGTTTTCTGCCGGGAACCAATCAGGAGTTTGGCGGGATAATCAAACACGGAGCAAAACTGCTGTTCGCTTTCGCCGAAGCGACGGTTCCAAAGGTCACGATCATCACGCGCAAGGCCTATGGCGGAGCGTACTGCGTCATGTCGAGCAAGCACATCCGGACGGACATTAATCTCGCTTACCCAACGGCCGAGATTGCGGTCATGGGACCCGAAGGCGCTGTGAATATCATCTACCGCCGCGAGTTGGCCGCTGCGAAAGACGTGGAGAAACAACGGCAGCAGAAAGTTGAAGAGTTTCGAGAAAAATTTGCGAATCCCTATATCGCCGCCGAACGCGGCTTTGTGGATGAAGTGATCGATCCGAAATACACACGCCGAAAAATCATCAGTGCGTTACGAATGCTAGAAACCAAGCGCGAGACCAACCCTCCCAAAAAACACGGCAACATTCCGCTTTAGTCGCCGCGGACGGCGGCGACGACGTTGCCGAGCTTCACGGAAGTTTCATAGATCCAACCCAAACGAATTCCGCCGGGCAGTTTGTGCCTGCCGATAGAATTCAGGCCTGCGGATGCGATGCAGCCGCACTGCGAGCAATCGGGATTTCCTCCGAACTGGCACGGGCCCACTCGCGTTTTCAGATCGGCGGTTATGGTCCGCGTAGTCTTCGCGAAGATGCATTCCTCAGGCTTCGAAGGCGGCTCGGCAAAGGTTTCCAACATTCCCTTGGTCATCGCGAGTTTTGGATAGACGTTGCGCAGCTCGAATAATTCACAAATCACCTGCCGCCGAAGCGCTGGCGCAAGAATTTCATAACTCGTTTCGCCAATCTGTGGGGTGAAGAGGCTAATCCAGATTTTTTCGACTTCCCGCTGTGAGGACCAGAAATCCATGAATTCTGCCAGGTAGCCCGGTCGAAGGGTCATCTGGCGTGTCACCGTACAGTGAACGGTGATTTGGTGACCTTGGATATTCTTCAGGATTCGTTCGTAGGTCGCAGGTTTTCGTCTGGCGTCGTGTTCGGGTGCGAGCCCGTCGATCGAAACGCAGAGGGTCAGGCGGTTGATCTTTGCCCATTCCAATGGAATGGGCCGGACGGCACTGGTAACGAGCTGGATAGCGATTCCCCGCGATTCCAACTGGGGGAGGATCTCATTCAACTCGCGAAACCGAACGAGTGGCTCTCCACCCACAATCGAAACGTGAAGCGGCTGGTATTGATCCACAAGTTCCATGAACCGCCTTACGAGTTCCGGTCCTTTGAAATCACTCACCTGATTCAGGAGGATTCCGCCGATGTGGTCCTCGCCGTACGCATAGCAGCCCGGACAGCTGAGCGGGCATTCTTTCGTGATTTCTATCGAAAGGAAAGGCGCGCGTCCGGCAAGAATTGTCTTCCACCCCTGTAAGATCTCGCTCGTCTTCATAGATAAAATTAGAACATGGATAATCGCAAATCGGTCCGGTAATAATCTAACGCGCCGAGGAGACGCGGAATGTACAGAATGTTTCTCGTAGGGGTTGCGGGGCTTGCAGGCACATTGGCTCGATATTGGCTTTCCGGCTGGGCAGACGAGCGATGGGGAATGACATTTCCTATCGGCACATTAATCGTGAATCTGGTTGGGTGTCTCGCGATGGGTTTTCTTTTTCATGCGACAGCGGAGAGGTTCCTCGTCGATCCGATCATTCGAACCGCGATTCTCGTGGGTTTTCTCGGCGGCTTTACGACGTTTTCATCGTTCGGTATCCAGACGTTCACGCTGCTGCGCGACGGTGAAGTGTTTCTGGCTACACTGAATATTGTGGTTTCAAATGTTGTTGGCATAGCGTTTGTCTGGGCGGGTTACGCTATTTCAAAAAGCCTGTGAGGTTCCAATGAATATTCCGGAAGATGGTTATCTGCTTCGCGTGTTCGTTGGCGAAAGCGACAAACACGGGCACATACCGCTATACGAAGCCGTCGTCCAGACCGCGCGAAAGACAGGCCTGGCGGGCGCGACTGTCCTTCGTGGTCTGATGGGTTATGGGCGCCACAGCGTGGTACACACGTCGAAGATCCTGCGATTATCCGAGGATCTCCCGATGGTCGTTGAAATCGTGGACAGCCTTCAAAAGATCGAAGCCTTTCTCCCGACGCTCGATGCCATGATCCGTGATGGCCTGGTAACGTTGGAGAAAGTGCGTGTCATCCAGTATCGGTCGCCTGAACCGCACTGACCATCGGGGTATAATCTACAGCATGAACTACCACAGGGCTTGCCGGACCGGTCTGGTGCTGCTCTGCATTCTTCTTCAGAGCCTGACTCTATCTGCCAAGGACCCAGTTTGGCTTGAGCTGTCGTCGGAACACTTCCTGCTTTTTACAGATACCGACCAGACGAAAGCACAACGCGTTCTGACCGACCTGGAAACACGCGTCGCCGCATTTGCGCAGGCCTTCGGAAAAATTCCTCCGCGGCAGTTTCCTATCGAGATATTCATTTTCAACACGGATCAGGATTTCATCGACACTGCGCCGAAACCGCAGCCGGAAGAGAGGCTCGAAAAGTCCGCCTACCTTTTGCGCGGGCCTGACCGCGTCTTCGTCGTCGCCAAAGACAAATCACCGGAAGACATCGTCAATGATGCGGCGCATCCGCTGGGTCATGTATTGCTGGAGCGATACGTTTACTGGCGTCCTTTCTGGCTGTCGGAAGCCGCCGGCGAATACTTACGGAAGGCTGGCCGCCCTGCGGACACCAAGGCCGTTAGTGAAGACGAGGTGTTCTCAGCCGGCGATCTTGTGACGATTGTCCAGAGCTCAACCTACAACGATAACGTGCCGACGCCTTTCAGGACCCAGGCGTATCGGCTGTTGCGGGTACTGCTGGAGGCGAATCCTGACGTTGTCAAGCAGTACCTCCAAACGCTCCGTTTAGAAAGCGACGTTCAACCGAAGATTCAAATCGATACCGAAGCGATTGATGCAAAGTTGAAAACCTGGGTTGAATCGCCACTGAAAGCTTCCGCCGCGTCACCGACTATCAAGTCAGGGATGGCTGACATGGCGAAACTTGCCATCCATCGCGGAGACGTTTTACTCGCTACGAACCGTACAGCGGATGCATCGCGCTGGTATAACGCGGACTCGAAAGACGCTCGTGCTGCTCGCGCCATCCTGACTCGATTCTCGCGAACACCTGTCGAAGGCGTTCGTGCTCTCGCGCGGGCATCCGTGGAGTTGCCGGATTATGGACTCGTGCAATACCACTTCGGCGCGCTGGACGTTCAGGACAAGAAAGATATGCAGGCGCAACTGACAGCGTTGGAGCGTGCAGTGCAGTTGATGCCGATGATGGGTCGCGCGCATGGCGAGCTTGCCCGGCTGTACACGCTGAACGGTCAGGCCGAGAAGGCCATGCCTCTGATCGCGAAAGCGCTCGAGCTCGAGCCTGAGTATGCGGATCGTTTCTTTGAGATTCGCGCGGACGCCAATCTCGCTCTGGATCAACCCGATCGTGCTTTCCGAGACATCAATATGGCTGCCGCGCTTCCGCATGGCGACAAAGCTGCGACGGAGCACTACGTCTTGAAGATTAACGCCGTTCGCAAAAGGATCGAGAATGTGCGGCGTGACGCCGACAGTCGCAAGCTCGAAGAAATTCGCAAGGAAGTCGCGGAAAAAGAGGCACGCCTTGAACCGCCGAAACCGCCTGCTCCACCTCCGCCGCCGGTGCCGGTCGGCCGGATCGATTATCAAATTGAAGCGCGAGTGCCGATTGAAGTCGTGAATGTCGTTTATCCGGAGTATCCGGTGGAACTGCGAAAAAATGGGACCACGGGTACGGTCAACGTGCGCGTCGATGTCGGTCCCGACGGCAAAGTTAAGACTGCGACGATCGCAAGCTCCAAGCTGCCGGCGATGAACACCCCAACTATTGAAGCGGTGAAACAGTGGACGTTTAAACCGGCGAATCGCAGCATCCAGATCATATTCAATTACCTCTTACAATGAGCGGATGCGAATGCAAGCGCGATAGCGCGCAGCCATCAATAGAATGAACTGTCCGGTCTGCTTGAATAGCGCAACCGCCCCGGCGCTTAGCGGAACGGATCTGCTGTTCGAAACGACTTCCCGAACCTTCACTCTCGATTCGTGTTCCGCCTGTCGCTGTCTCTTTCTGAATCCAATGCCCGGTAGCGAGGAAATCGCAGGATTCTATCCAAACCAGTACTGGTGGAGCGCTGCGAAACCCGGTCTGCTGAAAAAATTTGAGGCGATCTATCGCCGGATGGCGCTTCGCGGACATGTTTCCTTTATTTCGAAAGCTGCAGGCAATCGATCCGGTCTGGCTTTGCTCGATGTCGGGTGCGGCAGCGCGTCACTGCTCGGCCTGATGAAACAACGCGGTTTCCGCGTGATGGGCGTAGATTTTTCTTCCGAAGCATCGGCGGTCGCGAAGGACGAGAACGGCGTTCAGGTCGTTGTCGGCTCGCTCGAAGATGCCGCTTTCGCTGATGCATCGTTCGATATCGTGACGCTCTTCCACGTGATGGAGCACGTCACGAATCCGAGAGACGTCCTCAAGGAGGTTGGCAGAATATTGCAGCCCGGAGGTTCCGTCGTGCTGCAGGTTCCCAACATCGACAGTTGGCAATTCCGCATTTTCGGCGCGAAGTGGTACGGTCTCGACATTCCACGTCACGTCATCGATTACTCGAGCGGTGCAATCCTGCGCCTGCTGGCCGAAGCGGGATTTGAGGTGCACCGCGTTCGTCATTTCAACTTGAGAGACAATGCGCCGGCATTTGTATCGAGCCTCTTTCCATCGCTTGATCCCGTCAGCCGCGCTGTCCGGCATCGCCGCCGGAACGTTCACGAGCCTTCCATGTTGGCATGGACGCGGCACCTGCTTTACCTGCTGCTGGTGATCTGTACGTATCCTCTGGCAATCCTCGAGTCAGCGTGTGGCCACGGCGCTACGGTTATGATCGAAGCGCGTTGGCACGCAGGATCGCGCGAGTTTTAGTAACGGCGTAGGCGGCGGTGCGGCCCAGCACTTTTTGAACACGAGTCGGCTTTCGTCGCGCAATGACGAATGCGAAATCGTGCTGGAATTTCCCGGAGGCGATCATTTGATCTTCGAGCGCGAAGAACGAGTGAAGGTATTCCATCCCGCGGGGGTCCTCGGGCAGGAAATGGCCGGCGATTTCATCAAGGAGCAGGTGCAGCAAGGTTCCGCCGTATCCTCTGAACTCAACGATGTCGAAGTACCCGGGCAACAGCTGAACGATCTCGCCGGAGCGTATCGCTTCGGATGGATCGGCCGCATTCATTTCCTCGAGCGTGTGTCTCCACACGCAACCTTTAATAATTTCCGGATGGCTGATCGCATACTTGAACTCGACCGGTAATTTATCGAGTTGTTCATTGATGATCGCCACCTGCTCGTCGGGCCACTGGAACTGACTTGGTCCGACAAACTCGTCGAGCATGAAGTATCCGCCGGGCTTCAAACTCAGGAGGACCTCGCGGAACAGATGTTCCAGGTTGGCCACATGGTGGACTGCCGAAATTCCAAACACGACATCGTACGTACACTCCGGCAGCCGAATCGTGTTCAGATCTGCGACGCGGTATCGAAGATGGTCCAGGCCTTCGGCTTTCGCGAGACGAGTGGCTTCCGCCACGGCACCGTCCGCAATATCGACGCCTTCATGAATTTCAGCGAAGTCGTACTTTGCAAGTCCTCTTTCGAATTCACCGTGGCCACAGCCAAGTGTGAGCGCGCGTTTTGCTCGGATGCGGCGGCCGAAACGTGTGGGCCGATAATGATCGAGGAAATATTGATATCGATCTTTTTGCGCATCGCCGGTGACCAGGATGTTGATTCTTTCCTGAACCTTGGGATGCTGCAGCCAGCGCCGCCATTCGGCGGTACGCCACGTTCCCTCCGTGCTTCCCCAGAGGTTTTTTACCTTCGTGACTTCGACTTCGTTCATTTATTGATGCCTGCGCGCTATCGCGCTTGGACTCGCAGCCGCTCGTTGAAGAGCCCACTTTAGTTGAACAGATAGGCGATTCACAACGATTGTATAATCCCGGACCATGAGTGGGGACGCCACGAGCGACCGGGCTCTGCCCGGCGGGTTGCTCGGGTATCTGGAGGATTTCGAGTTTCAGCAGACCGGCAGTGAACAAACGCTTGTCCTTCGAGGGTGGATTCTAGGGCGCAATTCTCGGGTGGAATCCGTCATCCTCAGGCAGAATGGGAAGCGAGTTTCCGTTCCCTATGGTTTAGTCAGGCCGGATGTAGCCGAGGCGTATCCCGACTATCCACATGCACCTAAGTCTGGGTTCGGTGGTCTGGTGACGTTGCCTCGATCCGGTTCACGCTCCTCTAACGTCGACATTTGTGCCGTGCTGGACAATGGTCGCGAGATCCATTGTTTCTCTCGATCGTACACACCCATAGATGACGGCCTGACAGCGTCGGGAAAAATCCATCTCGGAAGCTTTTTTAAAACGGCCGCGCAAAAAGCCATCGCCGCATACCGAGACGGACGACTCTCACTCTCGCCGAGTTATTGGATTCGAGGTGTCAAGGGACACTACTATTCGATAGTCGCTCCAGGTGCGCCCGCTAATCTCGAAATCGAACGCCGCAAAGGGTATCGGTCCGCACTCAGGCAGTTTTTCAATTCGGGCCAGTCCCTGTCGTGGCCGCAAGGCAGTCGGCGTATCTCCATCATCGTCGTTGCTTCGCGCGCGCCGGAATTGACCCTGCGGTGCCTGCGCGGACTTCTAGGATTGTCGCTCCACGTTGAAGTCATCATCGTCGACAGCGGTGGGCCGCGCGAAGCTTCGCGGCTCTTACAGCGGCTGGAAGGCGTGACGATTCGCCGTCAACGGAAAAGCCGTTCGGCATGGGCGGCGTACACCGAAGCTGCCCGGGCTGCGACAACAGATCATGTTCTGTTTCTCAGCAGCGAAGCTGAGGTCGTTCCGGGCAGCCTGGAAGCCGCATTGATGACTTTGGAAAGCGGGGACAACATCGGAGCTGTAGGGGGAAGGCTTGTGCTTCCTCACGGCAAGCTGAAAGAGGCCGGCGGGATCATCTGGCGTGACGGCTCGCTTACCGGTTACGGCAGTGGAGATGATCCGCAATCGCCACAGTACATGTATGTGCGGGATGTCGATTACTGCTCGGATGCATTTCTGCTTACACGCCGAAAGCTTTTTCTCAACTTCGCATCCAGTACAGCTGAAGACTACTGTGTCCGGCTCCGTACGATAGATAAGCGCGTGGTTTATGATCCGCGCGTCGTCGTTAATATCGAATCCGCTCGTATCCCTCGTACAAAGCAGTATTCAACCGCTGATGTGCGGTTGCTGGATGCGCGGTCGGCCTCAAGGCCACGTCAAAAAATTCTTGTTCTCGATGATCGCGTTCCGCATTTTCGTCACGGCGCAGGCTTTCCTCGCGCAGTCGAGCTCGTCCGCACGCTCGAGGAACTCGGGAATTTCGTAACCTTCTATCCCGTGACCATCCCACATGAGGATTGGTTGGAGGTGTACGAGGATATTCCGCGCACTGTCGAGGTGATTACCGGCTGGGGTATAGCGAGACTTCGCGAGTTCATACGCCAGCGCGAAGGTTTTTACGATCACATCGTTGTCAGCCGCCCCCACAACATGCAAACGTTTCGAACGGCGATGTGGAACAACGGATCATGGTCAACCAGCGCGAGGGTCATCTACGATGCCGAAGCAATTTTCAGTTTCCGTGAAGCCGAGCAACGGCGGTTAGCGGGGGAAGAGGTCGGCGAGGACGAAGTCGCGCGTCTTTTGTCGGAGGAGATGGCTCTGACGAAGGGCGTGCATGCCGTGTTTTCCGTTACGGATAAAGAACGTGATCACTTCCGCGCATATGGCGTCGCCACGGCATGCACGCTGGGTCATACGGTTCCGCTCAATCCAACGCCGCGCAGTTTCGGCGAACGGTCGGGGCTACTGTTCGTTGGCGCTATGACTGGTCTACCCAATCGCGATGCCGTTCTGTGGTTTGCGCGTGAAATCTGGGATAGCGTTCGGTCCAGCATTGGCGGCCAGGTTTCTTTTCGCGTCGTGGGCGCGCAGCCACCGGCTGAGATCGCGAGAATTTCCGGCATTGAGGCGCTCGGGCAGGTTTCCGATCTGACGCCGGTTTATGACAGCTCACGAATCTTTGTTGCACCGAGCAGACTTGCCGCCGGAATTCCCATTAAAGTGCAGACTGCAGCGGCCAACGGTCTTCCTGTCGTTTGTACCTCGATTCTGGCCGAAGAACTTGAGTGGCGGCATGAGGTGGAGTTGCTTGTCGCGGACGATCCGCAGGAGTTCGCGAAGTGTTGCCTGCGGCTGTATTCCGATGAGGCGCTATGGCAGCGTCTGCGCACCAACGCACTGGAAAGAGTTGCTCGCGAGTGTTCGCACGAAGTGTTTGCGGGTACGCTGGCACGGGCGTTGGGTCAGGATTAACGCGACGTTTTAGAATTTCAAATGTTGGGATGTCCAATGTCCCATGTCATATGTATTTGTCACATGACCAAATGACCAGACACATTTGGTTAATGGGTCGTTTGACAGATGCATGTGACATGGGACATTGGACATCCCAACATTTGACATTCTGATGGCGTTACCTGCCGTTGGGGCTATACAGCCGCAGGTCCGCTTCGACCATCTCTTCGACGAGGCTGGCGAAAGACCGCTTGTATTTCCAACCAAACGTCTTTGCCGCTTTCGCAGAATCTCCGTGCAGCAGAGTTATTTCAGCCGGGCGGAAGAACGCCGGATCCTGGACCACGTACTCTTCCGGTTTCAATCCGACGTAGCCGAAGGCAATGTCCAGGAATTCGCGGACAGAATGCGTTTCGCCGCTCGCGATCACATAATCATCCGGTTCATCCTGTTGCAGCATCGTCCACATTGCCACGACGTAATCTTTGGCGTGGCCCCAGTCGCGGCGAGCGTCGAGGTTTCCGAGGCTCAGGTGTTTTGCCAGACCAAGCTTGATCCTCGCCACGTGTGACGAAATTTTTCGTGTCACGAATTCTTTCCCGCGTCTCGCGCTCTCGTGGTTGAACAGAATTCCGCTCGAAGCGTGAAGCTTATACGCTTCGCGATAGTTCCTCGTCAGGTGATAACCGGCCACCTTCGAGATGCCGTAAGCCGAGCGGGGATGCAGTGGCGTGCTTTCGCTCTGTGGCGATGTCGGCGTTTCACCGAACATTTCGCTCGATGCCGCGAAGTAAAAGCGCGCACGCGGGCTGACCTCGTGAACGCACGAGAGCATGTAGTGCGTGCCGTTGATGTTCGTATTGATGGTTGAAAACTCGTCCTCGAACGAATAACTGACGAAACTCTGGGCCGCCAGGTGGTAAACCTCATCAGGCTGGACCGCTGCGATTACCTTGTAGAGACTTGGATAGCTTTCCAGCGACGCAGGATGCAGCTTCACACGGTCCAGCAGTTCTCGAATTCGCCACAGCCGGTGCTCCGGATCCTCCAGTGCGACACGCCGCACGATGCCGTGCACTTCATAGCCTTTATCGACCAAAAGCTCCGCAAGGTAGGAACCGTCCTGACCTGTAATACCCGTGATTAAAGCAGTCTTCATGCGCGGGTGATTATAAGGGCAATGACGACCAGCACAGTAAGGATTGTTATTACGGCGCCAATCGTAAAGCTCATCGGGCGAAATTCGAAATGCACGTCGTGCGAACCCGCAGGCAACAGGATTCCGGTCAGCGCCGCGTCGGCGCGAAGCACGGGTACATCCTGGCCATCCACACTTGCCTTCCATCCGGGGAACCACATCTGACTCAACACTAGAGCCGCGTCACTCGACGTTGTCACGCGAAATGAAAGGTGATTGATCTGAAAATCGCTCATTTCCATCTTGCTGCTGAACGGCCTGGTATCCGTTTCAGTGCGGAGCGTTTGCCACGCCGGGACTTCCGAGAGCACTACCGATCTTTCGGGATCGAAGGATGCGTTTCTGATGCGTTCGAGGCCGGCGGCAGGATCGCCCACAATTTCAATACCCGATGCAGGAACAGTAAACGCGCGTGGTAGTGCGTGTTTGTTTTCGAAGATGGCGACGTACCCATTATTAAAAACCTGACCGAAGCGGTCGTTTGCAGCGAACTGAGGAAACTCCGGCGCCCTCGGAGTGAGCACAAAGTATTTCGCGCTTAACATATCGAGCCTGCGATCCGGCGATTTCAGGACGGCTTCAGGAATGTATGAAATGGCATCCCACCGATTTTCGCTCAGACCCTCTGCGAACATCCGTGGCAGGCTTGGCGAGACCTCGTAGCCGTCTGCCGAAGGAATCTCATACATGAGATTCGCATTTGCCGGGTACGGAAAACTTCCGCCGATGGCAATACGGTAAGGCATCGCGTCGCCCTGCTTCGACAAAAAATCGAAAGCGGGCGCGGGCGGGAATATCTCCTGGGTGCGCGCGAAACCCATGTACCCATAGCTGAACGTGATCAGATCAAACGCCGCGAGACCGCACACTGCAACCGGAAACAATCGTCGAAGGCCACCGAACAATCGCCACGTGATTGGAATCGCGCCGAGTATCAGAAGCGATCTCGAAAATGACGGACGCCTTGCGAATTCAACTCTGAACTGCGTCGCCGCCTGTATCTTGTAAACGAAGATGAATGCGACGATAAATGCCGCGCTCACCAGGCACAATGCGATCCGGCGGCGCGAGATAAAAGACTCGCGTTGCAATACCGAAATGCCGAGTCCGCCAAGCGCGGCCACTCCAAAGTCCGCCAGCAGGATCATCCTCTCGTTCTTCAAACCGCCAATGATCGGCATATGCGCGAAGATCCAACGTATTGGCTCGGCACCATACGCGACGGCAAGGCCCACCAACGTTATTGTTCCCAGCACCACCACGTGGCGTCTCGGTTTGTGAAACACAGCCAGGGAAGCTGCAAGCAGCGTGATCATTCCAACGTACGACGCCGCTTGTGGGACCCAGACTCCAGCAGAATTGGGGCCTCGCAACGCATCGCGTGAGACCCATGCCAGCGCTTGATGCAGTGGCAGTGGCGGCCAATCGAATATGAAGGCTTCATTCATTTGGCGCAGCCACTCGAGTGTGGGAATGATTTGAATGGCCGCGAGTCCCACTGCTATTACGCCTGCTGCGGCAAACGCGAAGGGAAAGGGCGCATTAAGAATCCCGGCACGGTGTCGAAGCGACGTCAGCCATAGGCCTGCCGCCAAGATCATGCCGGCCAGGGTCAGATGAGCGGCAGTTTCGGGGTGTCCGGCGAGTACCGGCATTGCGAATGCGAAGGCCGCAAGAGCTATCGAGACGCCGGTGCATTCGCGTTCGAGCCGAAGGACGGCATAGAAGATCAACGGCAGCCAAATCGCCGCGTCGCCCAGCGGCTGTCCCTGCCATGCTGTGATGAAGCCGCATGACGCGAAAACAATTCCCGAAAAAATTGCACCTGTTCTCGTGCCGTCGATGGATCGCACGAACAGCGTCATGAACAGACCGGCAAGAAGCATCCTGACGAGAAGGCACAGAGTCCAGGCGACTGGCAAAGGCAGTACGTAGTACAAAAAGTTTGGCGGGTAAAAAAGAGAACTCTGCGAGTCGGCCTGGAATGGAACTCCGCCTTGAAAGTAGGGGTTCCACAAAGGCAGCGTTCCCGACTGGACAGCTCGCGAAGCGAAAGCGCGGAAGGGATAAAAAGACGTAATGAGATCGCCAATGTCGGCGTATGGTTGCCAGGGCTCGAACCTTGCGATGCCGTTCCACGCCGGGAACTGAAGAACGATGTCACGAGGAAAGGGGATTTTCCCGGCCAAGGCCGGTAAGTAATTGATCCCGGTGAGCAGAGCAAATGCGGCAACAACGAACAGCCGGAACGAACGCTCGGACTCCAGGTTTCGTATCCCTCGCACTGGCCGCATTCTAATGCATTAGTGCTAGAATCACGCCCGAAGATGCTCCTTTCGATAGTGGTTCCCGTTTATAACGAGGTCGAGGTGCTCCCCTCGCTTCTGGCTGCGATCCGCGGTGCAATGGCTGGTACGCCTCACGGCTACGAACTCATTCTTGTGGATGACGGCAGTGTCGATGGGACAACCGACGCATTCAAACAGGCTGCAGCAGCGGATCCTCATATCAAGGCATTATTCTTCAGCCGTAACTTTGGCCATCAGGCGGCGATCACAGCCGGATTGGATTTCGCCTCGGGCGATGCCGCCGTGGTGATCGACGCTGATCTTCAGGATCCGCCAGAACTGTTTCCCGAAATGATCGCGCTTTTGCAGCAGGGCTATGACGTGGTATCCGCGCAACGCCTCACCCGCAGCGGCGACGGCATTGTGAAACGATACACAGCCGCCATGTTTTACTGGATCATTCGGAAGACCGTCGATAAACGCATTCAGCCCGAGGTCGGCGATTTTCGAATGTTCAGTCGTCGGGCAGTAGTCGCGTTAAGGCAGCTTCGCGAACAGCATCGTTTTATGCGTGGTATGGTCGCCTGGCTTGGTTTGAAGGAGGCCATCCTTCCATACCACCGAAAGCCCCGGCTGGCCGGAACAACAAAATATCCGATGTGGAAGATGCTCCGCTTCGCATGGACCGCGATTTCCTCATTTTCCGCGTTGCCCTTGCGGTTGAGCGTTTTTTTCGGCTTGTTCGTTGCCGGTTGCGGCTTCTGCTATGCGGGCTATAGCGTTTTCGCCGCACTTGTTCTAAAGGAAACCGTCCCGGGTTGGACGTCGCTCGTGGTTCTCAACATCATCTTCTCCGGAGCCAGTCTTATTGCCATTGGTCTCGTCGGTGAATACGTATCTCGGATTTATGAAGAAGCGAAAGGTCGGCCGTTATACGTGATCTCCGACAGCGCCAACGTTCGGGTCTCGGGACCACACATCGCCAAGGCTGTCATCCTGCCTCCGGGCGAACCGGAGGCTGAGTATGAACAAGCAACGCGAAAAGCCAATCGGCTTTAACGCGTACGCCAGCGACTACGCCGAACTGATTCGTGATCCCATCCGGCAGAAATTCGCCGCCTCAAATCAGTTTTTCTATGAGCGAAAGCTACAGATCATTCGGGGTTTTTACCAGGGCCGGAATCTGGATACGCACAAGCTGGACTGGATCGACGTAGGTTGCGGCCAGGGCGATTTGCTGCGGCTTGGACGTCAGTATTTTAAGTCGGCGGCCGGATGCGATCCTTCCGAAGGTATGCTGGAGTCATGTTCGGATCTGAATGTGAGACCACAGCCCTCCATGGTGTCGCTGCCGTTCGATAGTGAGAGCTTCGACTTAGTTACCGTCGTGTGTGTGTACCACCATCTGCCTCTTGATCAGCGGTCTGTTTTTACGCGCGAAGTGTTTCGCCTGCTAAAACCAGGCGGGATTTTCTGTAACGTCGAACACAATCCGCTCAATCCGATTACGCGCCTGATCGTATCGCGCACACCGGTCGATGCGGACGCGCAACTGTTGCGTGCAGCAGAGAGTTGTAAGCTGGTTCGTGCAGCCGGAGGGACAGTCCTCAAGACTCAATACTTCCTGTTGTTTCCCCAGTTTCTTCACAAATACGCGGGTGTTGTCGAGGACTGGCTAAGTTTTGTGCCCCTCGCCGGTCAGTATGCCGTGTTCGCCCAACGCTAAACTGTCATCTCCGAATCCTTCGAAATCAGTTTTTTGCCGAACCCCTGATAATATTGCAGCCATGTCAATTGTCAGGGCGGCGAAGATCTCGAAGTGTTTTCGGATCTACCGGCATCCGTCCGATCACTTAAAAGAACTGCTCAGCTTTGGCAGAAGGCGATTTCACGAGCCGTTCTGGGCGGTCAGTGGCGTCGATCTGGACCTGCCGCGCGGTTGTTGCCTCGGCATCATCGGCGAGAACGGCTCCGGAAAAAGCACTCTGTTGAGAATGATCGCCGGCGTCATTCGTCCCACTTCAGGTGAAATCGAGGTTGGCGGACGCGTGTCCGCACTACTGGAGCTTGGCGCCGGGTTCAATCCTCAATTCACCGGGCGTGAGAACATCTTTCTCTATTCATCCATTCTGGGTTTCACGGATGCCCAGACAAGAGACCGTATTCCTTCGATTGAAAAGTTCGCCGAAATCGGAGACTTCATCGATCGGCCGGTGAAGACGTATTCCAGCGGGATGTTCGTCCGGCTTGCGTTCGCTGTCGCCATTCACATGGATCCGGACATCCTCATCGTCGACGAAGCATTGTCGGTCGGCGATTTCTTCTTTCAACAGCGTTGCATCCGCAGGATCCAACAGCTGAAGCATCAGGGCGTGACGATCGTATTCGTTTCTCATGATCTTGACGCGGTGCGAACCCTTGCTGATCGCGCGATCTGGATGGATCACGGAAAAGTTCATCTCGAAGGGAAAACGGATGAGGTCGTTTCGAAATATCTGGCTGCGATGGTCACACGCGGCAGAGAAGAGGTTATGGCCGAAGTGATCGGAAAACCTCTTCCTGTGTCGGCGGACCTCGACATATCAGACGAGGCGACTACAAGAATCCCGAAGTTTCTGGCACATGTTCCGAACATCGATCACCGGTACGGAAATGGAAAGGCGCAAATTACGGGAATTGGCGTCTTTGGGAATGAGGGTCATCCCGTAGCCGGTATCGCGCAGGGCAATCGCATCTGTGTGCGCATTTCGGTGGAGTTTCGCGACGACGTGCCTCAGCCCAACGTCGGCTTCATGCTTCGTAACAGGCTCGGCCAGGATGTGACCGGCACCAACACGATATATGAAGGAATGAAACCTTCGCCTGCGCGCGCCGGTGACCGTCTATCGGTGGATTTCGTTATGGATCTGCCGGTGCTTCATGCGGGGTTTTATTATTTTTCGCCCGCTGTTGCAGACGGAAGTCTGGATCAGTACGAAATGTGCGACTGGATCGAGAATGCGTGCGCAATCGAGGTGATCGAACACACGACCACGTACGGACACATGCGGATTCCAACGCGCGTGCGCATCTTCACCGTTGTTCGGGAGACGTCGCAGGTCCCGTGAGCCTTCGCAGCCGATCTCGGAAATGCCGGATTCTCATGATGAATTTCCATGCGGAGCTCGCATGGATTGCTTCGAGTTGCTGACTCGCCACATTGAACTGCTTTTGAGTTGATTGGAGAATCGCAATCAGTTCGGTTCTTTCCCTCTCGAGCGCATCAACATGTTGCATGCGCCATTCCAGCGCTCGTTCGTCGGATGCCGCTTTTTCCTTCATGTCGGCCAGTTGTTGCCGAAACCACTCCAGACCTTTATTTAGCTCCTCAAGAGTTTTATTGAGTTCCTCAATCTGATTGCCGCGCCAATTGACCGCTTCTTCCAGAGAGCCAATCGTCTTTCCCTGGTTCGCAATGGTTTCCTCGTGCCACTTTTCGCCGCTCCTGAGCGAGGCGATCGTTTCGTCGCGCCAATCCACGGCCCTTTTGTTTTCCCGCAGCATATTGTCGGATTCATCGATCAACACGCTGCCGGTTTGTACAACCGGAGTTGAGTCTGTTGCCAGTGCAATGAAATACAGCGGAACGCGTTTGTCTCCGGGAATGAACTGAAATTCGGATTCACCACGATGAACCACGACTTCCCGAATGCCGGGGGCGTTGACCGTGCCGATGGGCCAGATGTTTGAACTTGGATGCACTCGCTGGCCGAGAAAACTGACGTTGCGAAAGTATGTTGTCAGTAATTTCTGGAACTCATCAAAGTAGAGCTCCTTCATGTGAAAGGGATTCTCGTCTCGCGCTTCATCGTGATAGGTGAGCTTGTTTGGCGTGGACACAATGAAGAGGCCATCCGGCCTCAGCAGCCGCTTTACTTCCTGCAAGAGCTGATCGTGATCTTGAATATGTTCGATCGCCTCGAAGCAGACGATCACATCGAAGGAATGATCGTCTGTTATAGGAACGGCCGAAATCGATCCCTTCAGAAACTGAACATTCGCTGAACCATACCTGGATTGCGCATGTTCGATGGCCTTGTCATCAATGTCGATTCCAGTGACCCATAAGGCTCCTGCATCCGACATCATCTTCGAGCCGTAGCCTTCGCCCGATGCAAGATCGAGTACGCGCTTGCCTTTCACAAACGTCGCCGAATACGCGTACCGGTGCAGATGCTCGTATGCAATCAACGACTGATCGAGCCACGGAAGAAAACGCTCACCGGTCCACTCGAGCATCAAAATTCCTTGCGCGAAAGAGTGGCAACTTCGTAGCCGCGAGGCCTGCGGCCGATTGCCAGAATTTCTTTAAGTTTGCGATCAAAAGTTTGCTTCGAACATTCCGCTTTCACGCGATCCAGGCCTGCCTGTTTCAATTGCATCCAAAGTTCTTTGTTCCGATAGAGCTCGACACATTGCTGCGCAAACGAGGCGGCGTCTGTGCCGATCAGAAGCTCCACGTTATTTTTCCATCCGAGTTGCGTGGCAACCAACTCTGTCGCGACCACGGGCAACCCTCGCGCGGCCGATTCGTGAATCTTGTGGGGAATTCCTGCGGCGTACCTGGTGGGCGCGACGAAGACTCGCGCATCGCCATACAATTTCGTCAGATCCTGCATCAGGCCGTTGACTCGAACGGACGGTCCCGCCAGTTCGCGAATGCTGCCGGAAGTGTTGTAACCGACAATATTGAATGTGACGTCGGCCCCGAGGGCATTCTGGATCAGCGGAAAAATCTCTTCGAGGAACCAGATCAGCGAGTCTCCGTTGGGACTGGCCTCCTGGTGAACCGCGCCGACGAAAAGAAATCCATTTCGGTCTTCAAATGCACGCTCAACCGGCGCCGGCACGAGCATATGTCCGAGGATGTGAACGCGCTCGATGCCATGCGCCTCGAAAGCTCGTTTTTCCGCATCGGAAACCGAGACGACGCAGTCGGCAACCGCAGTTGTGGCCACTTCTTCCTTTACGATGTCATTCAGTTCAGCCTGTGAAAAGGGCGTTCCACGCAGCTCGTGCAATGTCACTTCACGACCGGCAAAAATCGCTTCAGCGTCATAGACGATCTTCACCTTTTCGAACCAGTTCGGGTTTTCACTGACGATTCGTGCGAACTGTTTCATGTTGTGCGGGCGGCTGACAAAGATGGTGTCGTAGTAGCCGATACGGTTGCGGAGGAACGCTTCAAGCAGTGGAGGTCCGTAATCGGTCATTACTTCCACTTCGCGAGGAATGTCCGAGTAAACACTCGACCATTCTTCAGTCATGACAAACATGGGATAAAGCGTTAGAAAGAATCCCTGTTCGAGCATCGCGAGCAGAATCGTTCTCGAGCGCGGATAGCCGGAACCGCACCAGGTATGTGGCACACGGTCATCGAGAAAGAGAATTCGTTTCTTTCCGCCTCTCATACGCGCCTGCAGCGTGAAGCTCAGGTCCGCCGGATATTGTTTAGACAGCGCTTCGCTATGGCGATTCCGAAACAAAATCTGGTGTGCACGGTGGAGGTCCGTTGCTTTTGTTACCGAGGCGGAACTGGCGAATTCGTAATGAAGGAGCACAGCGTCAGGATCAAAGACAACACGCAGTCCTCGTTCCGATAGGCGCATGCAATAATCCGTCTCTTCGTAGTAGGCGGGTTTGTACCTTTCGTCAAACCCGCCCATTTGATTCCAGAGTTCGCGCGGCGTCAGAAGAAAGGCGCCCGAGCAGTAGTCCACATCGCGCCGGAACATGTATGTCGGCGCAAACGGATCGTCACCGCGGCCATACCCAAGACATGACCCATCGCGCCAGATGATGCTTCCGGCTTCTTGGAGCGTACCGTCGAGAAGGATTAGCCGGCCCCCCACGGCTCCGATGTCGGGCTTGCTTTCAATCGTCGTGAGCGCGGAACGAAGGGCGCCGGGCATAAGCTGGGCATCGTTGTTCAAAATGAGAAGGTATTTACCACGTGCTTTCCGGGCCGCCTGATTCACCGCCAACAGGAAATTCACATTTTCACTGTTGCGAATGATCTGTGGTCCATGCAAACGATCAAGAAGCTTTGAAGTGTCATCGGACGAAGCATTGTCGACGACGATGATTTCCAGGCGCTCCGACTGATTTTCCGCAAGTGAGCGCAGGCACGCGAGTGTCAACTCGGCACGATTGTAGAGAACGATCAGAACTGAAATTCGAGGGTTCTCACTGGATGGGAGTTCAAGCGTGGAATTCGAAGCTAGAAAACTTCGCAGTTGAACCTGATACAACGCGCTGAATAGTTCTTTCAAATCCAGGCTGGATTGCTCCGACTCTGGTTCCTCCGCCTGTAGCGGCGGGCTATTATCGCCGGTCTTTTCCACGGGTTCGGTCTTTCCCACATCGCCACTGAGCCACGCCTTCAACCATCGCAATGGTGCAGTCAGGCGCCAGGACGGCGACTTCAGAAACTGCTCGAATACCCATTTTTGATCGGCGAGTTCGCGCTCTGTGACTTCGAGTTGTCTCCGAAGCGAGCGGATGAGCTCATTTTGCTTATTGAGCGGCGAACTGCTTTGGGACAATTCGGAAATTCCTCCAGACAATGATGGGCGGCGACCCTTTTATCAGGTGTATCCCGTTGCTCATGACGGCAACTGTTCCGTCGCCTTCGAGGTCATATTCTATTTTGCTATTCGATGGAAGTCGCATCGGAAACTCGCGTTCCGGCTCACTTTGCTTATATATCGGCCCATTGGGGCTCCATACCGCGCCGGGCAGGGGACTTACTTCAGCAACTTCGATCCGGTCAAACGGCGCGTGCGACAACGTAAACGGCACGAGGCCGAGCGTGCTGTCGTGAAAACCCGCGCCCGCGGCGGCATTGTAGGTTCGGACAGGAAATCCGCTGTTCGTTTCGAAAGCCTTCAACAGCATCAACAATTCCGACTCATAGTGATACAACTGGTGCCTCACGATGAGATCTCCCGGTTGAGGCCGAGAGTCTTTTGCAGCCAGTTCCTGGCTTCCCGTCTGCTCGAGATAAAACCGCAGTCCGGACTCCGCCCCGCTCCATACTCGAAAACCCTGCTGCTGGAGTGGCGTGACGGTGCTGTGAACCCAGTCGCGATAAGAATTGACGAAAACGAAATCCGCATAAGCGAGTACGAACGACAGGATTGCAGTAGGAATCAACATCGCAATCAGGCCACGTTCGCTCGCTTCGCCAAAGATCACGAGATAGAGTGGCGGAACGGCGAGCAGGATGTACCGAGCGTTGATCATATCGCCAACGACGATGAAAAAAATGAGTACCGCCGGGAACCACAGCATGAGAAACGCTTCGCCATGGTTTTTTCCAGCAGAAACAAGACGCTTCGCTCCTGCCGCAAATGCAGCGAGAACCGCGAATCCGGATGAGGCTAGTGCGATGTACCACAGCCGATACCCAAGCAAATCCCACGATACGAATAACGTCAGCAAAAAAGCGAGGGCCACACCTCCAATCGCGATCCACCGCTTTGCGCCGACGATCCAGGGAAACATTGCAACGCTGCCAAGAAAACTCAACGTCGCAAGAACGTTTCGAACGTGCGATCCGTGCATTTCGAAATAACCAACAGTCCGTGCCAGCGGGAATTCGCCGAAATGAATGGTCATTGCGACGAGCCACACCGCCAACGCGGCCGGCGCGGCTGCGACCGCTGCTAATTCTTTGAACGGCCGATGCGCTGCGATCAAGCCGAGGAAAAAACATCCGAGCGGTACAAGGGCTGTATAGCCCGTACCCACAGCAAGGATGAAGCATAGGGATGCGAGCGGCAGATGCGCACGCCGGCCCTGGGCATACCCGAAATACAACGCAAAGCCGACAAGTAAAAACGCGAGCATCGGGATGTCCATCATCAGCGTTGGACTGTAAACAAAGAACGCCGGGCTGAACGCCAGCATCAAGGCAACCAGGAAAGGGTGCGGAGTAAAACGCCGGGCGAGGTTGTAGAAGGCGAGAACGGCTGCGATCGAAAAAACCGAGAACGCCAGCCGAAAGGGCACTTCGCGGAATGAACCCATTGCCGAATACAGCAACGCGAGGAAGTACTCGCCCACGGGCGGGTGAGTGTGTGCAGCGAAGTTTGGGACGACTATGCCGAAGAAAGTTTCGGGAGTGTCCTGAGGAAACATCCAATTGGTCTGAGCTGAGCGGGCGATCTGCAGATAAATATGTTCGTCCAGGTACACCGCCCGCGAGACAAATGGAACGACGCAAACGAGAACGATCG
>Ga0075425_100000905_pt1 | contig 28460 bp, 17 predicted proteins | sample SoiMethybrSBSTD4_FD_75300 | JGI IMG/M metagenome (GOLD analysis project Ga0075425, IMG submission 75300) | Bulk soil microbial communities from a Populus tree surrounding site in Tennessee, USA - Soil MetaG P. TD hybrid SBSTD4 | ecosystem: Environmental > Terrestrial > Soil > Tree plantation...
ATCGACGGCGACCGTCTCGCCGGACGCATTCGTCTCGAGAGCGGACTCGGCGGCATCGAGGTTCGCGATTCCGAGCTGACCACCGACGGGGTGATGCGGCTGCGCGTCTTCAACGGACCGCTGCGCGTCCGTTTCGCGCGCCAGCCAACCAACGCGCGCATCCTCGCGGTCACGCTCAACGGCGCGATCGCGTCCGAGATCCCGCTGACGGTGAAGGATCAGTTCGGGCCGCGGTTCGGCGAATCGACGCTCGGCACGGGCAACCCGCTGCTCTCGGCCGACGTGGTCAAGGGCGACATCACCTTCAGCGTCATGAAGCCAACGAGTGCGAAGCCATGACAGCGAAGGCACGCATCGCGCTGGCGATCGCAGCAACCGTGCTCGCGACGGCGTTGGCGTACGCGCAGGTTTACACCCCGCCGGGCGATGCGCAGCCGCGCACGTATGTCGGGTCGAACACCTGCCAGACCTGTCACCCCGACGAGTTCACGTCCTGGCGCCGGGCGCTGCACCTGCAGATGACCAGGCCGATTGCCGACGCGCGCGTCGAGGGGGACTTCTCGCCCGGCACGCACCTCGAGCAGAACGGCCGCGCCTACACGATGGAGGGTCGTGACGGCCGCTACGCGATTTCCGTGTCGCACGACGGCCGTCCACCAGAGAAATTCCAGGTCGACTACACGCTCGGCTCGCACCGCTTCCAGGGCTACCTCTCGACCTTGCCCGATGGCCGCATCTACGTGCTGCCGGTGTTCTGGCATACCGAAGCGAAGCGCTGGCTCGATTGGAAGGAGATCGCGCCGGTTCCCGATCATCCGGCGCAGGACCTGCGGCAGATCTGGAACATCACCTGCGTGAACTGCCACGCCACCAACCTCGCCCGCAACTACAACCCGGCGACGCGCACCTACGCGACCAAGTGGACCGAGATGGGGATCGGCTGCGAGGCGTGCCATGGCCCGGCATCCGCGCACGTGGCGGTCGCGACCGAGTGGGACAAGGATCCGCTGAACGCGCCGACGCGGCCAACGGTGGAGCAGTTGAAGATCTTCGCGCCGCTGAAAGCCGACGCGCGCCAGAATTTCGATGCCTGCGGCTACTGTCACGGCAACAAGAACAATATCTTCTTCGGGTTCTCGCCCGGCCAGCGCTACGAGGACTACGCGGTGCCGTTCCTCATCAGCCAGCCGATTCCCGAGAACGATCCGCAGGGCGAGTTCTGGCCCGACGGCCGGCCGAGCCGATTCAACCGACCACAGGCGTTGACGCTCACCGGCTGCTTCCAACGCGGCGAGGCGACCTGCACGAGCTGTCACACGATCCACGCCTCTGAAAACGCGCACATGTTGAAGGTCGCGGTCGAGGGCGCGGACGGCAAGCGGACGCGCGAGAGCGACAGGTTGTGCACGCAGTGCCATGTGCGGCCCGGTGTAACGCAGAGGGCCGCCGGGCCTGGCACGTCTGGCAGGTCGGGCGGGTCGGATACCACTAACTCGTCGACTCCTGATACGTCGAATGCGTGGTCGTCGCACACGCATCATGCGCCCGACTCGCAGGGCAGCCGCTGCGTCGAGTGCCACATGAGCGACGTCAACTGGCGTCTCTTCACGCGGCGGCGCGATCATACGTTTCAGCCGCCGGTACCGGAGATGACGGCGCGCTACGGCGTCCCCAGCGCGTGCACGACGTGCCACGACGACAAGTCGCCGGAATGGGCCGCGGCGATGATGGATCGGTGGTACGGCAACGGCGAGCGGCGCAAGGCGATCGTCGCGATGGCGGACACGATCTACCGGGCCGGCGCCGGCGACGTGAAGGTGCTGCCGGAGGTCGCGCGGCTCGCCGCCGACCGCAGCCACGGTTCGCTGATTCGCGCCAGCGCGGCGGAGTTCAGCGGCCAGCTGATCGCGAAGGCGCGCGGGCAGAACGGATCGCCGCCCTCCGCCGCGCCGCCCTCCGCCGACATCGTCAATCCGCTGATCGGGGCGGCCAGCGATCCTGAGCCGTCGGTGCGCGCGACCGCGGTGCAGTCGTTGTCGGCGGTCGTCGACGATCGCACGACCGCGGTGATTGCCGCCAGGCTCGCCGATCCGGCGCGAGTCGTCCGCGTCCGCGCGGCGGAGGCGCTGCTCGACCGCGGGATCGTTCGCCTCGACGGCGCCGTCGGCGCCGCGCTCGCGCGCGCCCAGGACGAATGGGCCGAGAGCCTGCGCACCTTCAACGACGACGGCCGCGATCAGGCGGTGCTCGGCTGGCTGGAGATGTCGCGCGGCCGGACGCCGGCCGCGATCGAGGCGCTCAACGCCGCGATCGCGCTCGCGCCGTCGGCGGCGCGGCCGCACGTCTATCTGGGCGTGATCGCCGCCCGCGCCGCGCGCTACGACGAGGCGCTGAAGCAGTTCACCACCGCGCGATCGCTGCAACCAAGCTACCCGAATCTCGACCGCCTCATCGAGGAAGCGCGCCGCCGCAAATAGATTCCGGTAGTGTCCGGCTTCAGCCGGACCAGCCGCAGGACCCCGGACAATCCATTTCTCCGTAGCGCCGAGAGCTTTTTTCTTGGCCGCGAGATGTTTTTTCTGCGACGCGCCGACGTTTTAGCGCGCGCAGAGATCAATTTCCTCGTCGCGGGTTCTCGTACGCTCGACCACTCATGTTTTTCGTTCGACGCGTGGACGGAATCGTTCGCCGACTGAACTTCTTCATTCGTTCACTCTTCATTTTTCTCGGTCGCGTCAACTTTTTCGATCGTCGCGTCGACTTCTTTCTTGGTCGCGTCTATTTCGTCGGCCGACGCGCCGACTCTTTCGTCCGCGCCGAGCACAAGATCGCTCGACGAAGTTATTTTTTCGACGGTTGACTCGACGTTTTTGGCCGACGCGTCATATTTTTGGGACAGCGCGGCGAAAGTTTTCTGCGACGCGATACGGATTTCCGTAGACGCGCCGACTTTTTCCGTAGACGCGTCGACTTTTTCGTTCCTCGCGTCTACTTTTTCGATACCGGCGCCACGGTCTTCTTGCCTCCCGACGCGTCGGCCGACGCGTGCGACGCAAACCTGCGCGGCTCCGCGAAGGCATTTGGCGCCCGCGCGTCAGAAAAACGTCTACGCGCCGACTTTCGATTGACTTGCGACGACGTTCGCCTTGTGACTGCCGCGCTGCGACGGCCGAACGACCCGCTCGGTCCGTCGGGGGTTCCGCATTTCGGTACGTCCGGCTTCAGCCGGACGCGTCATAGGTGCCGGAACGGCGAAGACTCGAAGACACGAAGAACCACGAAGCCCTCGCCGTGATTGCGGGCCGACGCGCTCCCGGGGGCCCTCCACCAAGCTGCTGACCGAGGCGCCGTCCGTACTTCTCACTTCTAACTTCTTACTTCTAACTTCCGCGCGGAGCGCGGCTACCGCGGCGCAACGCCCAGGCCGCGTACGCGTGCACCGACGAGGCGGATACCCAGCTTCACATCGTTCGGCTTCGATCCGACCGGGACCAGGTACTCGACGAGCATTTCGGTGGTGAGCCGCTCGGCGAGCCGATCGAGCGCCGACTGAAACGACGCGGCGGAATAGATCGTCGTGTACTCGCCTCGCGACTGCTCGGCGAGCGCACGCAACGCCGCACCTGGACGGAAGCCGCTTCCCGAGGTCGACTGCACCGAGCGGTTGACGACGACGTGCAGGATCGCGCCGCTGTCGACGATCGCGGCGATCATGTCGTCGGGCGCGGTCTGGCTGCCGTCCAGAGGCGCCGACGACAGCACGACGAGCGCGGCGAAGAGTGCGCCGCTTTTGCGGATCATCTGTGCGGCGAGCGCCGTCCCCTGCATAAGCGCGCTCGGCGTGTTGGTTGCCGGCGCGAGTTCCGTGAGCCGCTCGGTAGCGACGCTGCGCTCGTCCTCGAAGCCGGCGATCATCTCCGGCGTGCCGCCGAAGGTGCCGATGGCGAGCGGCCGCGGGCCGACGCGGTCGATGAAGTGCTCGGCTGCCTTGCGCATCATCCCGAAGTCGGCGCGTGCTTCGACGCCGGTGTCGAGCATCACGACAACCGGATAGTCCGCCGGCCGGACCGACAGCACCTCCCGCGCGGCGCCGCCTTCCTGCACCACAAAGTCGTCGGCGCCCACGTCCACCACCGGTTTGCCGCGCGGATCGAGGACCGTGACGAGCGCGAACCGGCTCGCCCCGGTCTGCGAGTCGGCGGCCGGCGGCGTCGTCTGGGTGGTAGCCGGAGCGGCGGCGGCGAGCGCCGCGAGGAGCAAGAGCCCGAACGCAATCACACTGGCGCGCATTATAGACGGGCCGATTTGCACGCAGAGTAGCGCTGCCGGTGGTTCGAAATCGGGAAGCACGGCCGTTTTTGTTCCAAATTTTGGATCGCGGCCCGTTCGAGTTCGCTCCGTTGTGAAAGCAAAAGTGATTGACATATATCGCAAGCGTTATGATCGGCGATGGGTCGGCTGGAATTTTCGTTGGCCGACCGCGACCGGCCGGTGTCCGGACGCACCGGACACCCTCCATGGATGCGCGCCGGCCGTTCGCGGGCGGTTGCTCACGATCCACTGCAAGTCACCTCTCGAGGAGGAAGAGACGCACATGACATGTAACTTCGACATTCGTGCGATGCGGTGTGGCCTTCGTATCGCGGCGATGACGCTCGTGGCGTTCATTGTCGCAGTGATGCCTGCCCTCGCACAGGAAACCACCGGCACGCTCAAGGGCCGCATTGTCGACGCGCAGGGCCTCGCGGTCCCGGGGGTCACGGTCACCGCGACCGGAACGCAGGGCGCCAAGACCACCGTCACGGACTCCGACGGGCGGTTCACGGTTCCATTTCTGACGCCTGGCATGTATGTCGTTCGTGCCGAATTGCAGGGGTTCAAGGCCGCTGAGCGGAGCAATGTGAACGTCAGCCTCGGGCAAACCGTCGACCTCGCCTCGCTGAAGATGGAAGTTGGCGGCCTTACCGAGACGGTGCAGGTGACCGGTAGCACGCCCATTGTCGACACCGCGTCAACGACGACAGGTGCGGTGCTCGACAGCGAACTGCTCCAGCGCGTGCCCATCGGACGCCGTGTCAGCGACACGCTGTATATGGCGCCTGGCGTGAGCACGTCGGGATCGGCCGGCGCCGCGAATCCCTCGATTTCCGGCGGCAGCGGACTCGACAACCAGTACGTGGTGGATGGCGTCAACGTGACCAACCAAGGGTACGGCGCCCTCGGGTCCTACTCGATCATCTTCGGCTCGCTCGGCAACGCGACGCCATTCGACTTCGTAAAAGAAGTCCAGGTGAAGACCGGCGGCTACGAGGCCGAGTTCGGACAGTCGACCGGCGGCGTCGTCAACGTGGTGACAAAGAGCGGCTCGAACGATCTGCGCGGTTCGATTTTCGCGTATTCGCGTCCGTCCGGCGTCGAAGGCGACTGGGTCCACTACCAGTCGACGAATGGCACTCTCCAGACGCAGTCGACGCATCTGAGCGACTTCGGCGCCGAGGGCGGCGGACCGATCGTCAAGAACCGCGCGTTCTTCTTTGGCGCCGTCGATCCTCAGTGGGACACACGAACGCTCCACGCTCCGCAGGGATTCCCGCTCGAGAGCCTTGGCGACGTCGATCGGACGCGGCGCAGCATGACCTATTCGGCGAAGGGTACGTTCCAGCTGTCGAACGCACATCGGTTCGATGCGTCGTTCTTCGGAGATCCGTCGCATGCCGACAATGGCCCGCAGCGCGGGAACGCACTCACTGCCGTCAACACCTCACGGTTCAGCGCTCTCGATTACGGCGGGCATAATCAGACGGTTCGCTACGACGGCGTCCTCTCGCCCAAGTGGCTGGTCGAAGCGTACTACGCGCGCGCGCTGAACAAGATCAACGAGACACCCTCCGTTGACCAATGGAATATCACCGATACAACGGTGTCGCCGAATGTGCTGAGCGGCGGAATCGGATTGTACGAAAGCAACCGCAGCGTGAACGATCAGTATGTCATCAAGTCGACGAATATTCTGGCGAGTCACCAGATCAAGTACGGCTTCGAGTACGACGATGTTTCGTACACGCAGGGCAGTCAGCGTACGGGTCCGACATTCACGGCGCCGAACGGACGCGTGACTGCGACCGGCGCGAGCGTCACTATCCTCCCGGACGTCAACTTCGGAAAGATCTTCCGCGTGACGCGCGCGAACTTCAACTCCGGCAAGGAAACGCTGCAGCGATATCAGACTTTCTTCGCACAGGACTCCTGGAAGGCGGCGAGTCGGCTGACGTTGAACCTCGGCCTCCGCTATGAGCAGGAGACGCTCGACGGCGTCCTGATCAAGGACTTCTCGCTGAAGAATAACTTGGCGCCACGTCTTGGCGCGACTCTGGACGTCACGGGTGACGGCAAGACCAAGGTGTACGCAAACTTCGGGCGCTTCTACTCACGCGTCCCGAACGACCTGGCCGCCCGTTCGCTCTCGGCGGACGATGGCATCAGCCGCGGCGATTATTTCGACGCCAACCTCACCCAGCCGATTCCGAACGGCACTGTGACGAGAACTCCGACCGGTTCCGCGGTCACGAACCACTACATCCCCGCGGGTCAGTTCCCCGACACGATTGATCCCAATGCGAAGCTCTCGTACCTCGACGAATGGGTGGGAGGCTTCGAGCGCGAAGTGCTCCCGAACACGACGTTCGGCATCCGATATATCCACAAGAATATCGGCCGCGTTTTCGAGGACGTCGCCAATTGCCCGGTCGTGGCGACGGAATTCTCGGACGCGACGGCGGACGTGTGCGGCAGCGTCGAATACATCCTCACCAACCCGTCGAGCTCGACGCCAATCAATCCGGAACTGCTCGCGGTAGCACCGCAGTTCTCCAGCGTCAAGTTCGACGATCCGATCCACAAGTACGACGCCCTGGAGTTCACGCTCAACCGGCGCTTCGCCGGCCACTGGTCGGCGTTGACCTCGTACCGCTGGTCGCGGCTGCGCGGCAACTTCGAGGGCTTCTACCGCGACGACAACGGCCAGTCCGATCCGGGGATCACCTCGCTGTACGACTTCCCGACCAACGACCCGACCTACACCGCTATTGGCGGAACGCAGTTCGGGTACAAGGGCGATATCCGCTTCCTCGGCCAGGAGGGCGTGCTTCCGCTCGAACGGACCCACCAGGTCAAGATCTTCGGCAACTATGCGTGGGACGCCGGCCTCAGCCTCGGTATCGGATATACGGGCACCTCGGGCAAACCGCTCACGGCGCTGGCGGCGCTGGCGCCGTACGACAACGGCGGCGAGATCCCGATGACCGCGCGCGGAGCGGGCTTCCAGACCGTTGACGGCTTTCTGACGCACACCCCGTTCCTCCACGAGTTCAATGTGCAGGCGGCCTACGTCGTGAAGATGGCCCGCGCGAACAGGCTGACGCTGATGGCCGACGCCTTCAACGTGTTCGGACGGAGCACAGTGCTCGACTACAACAACTACGTCGAGTTCCCCGGCTTCGGCACCGACGATCCCGACTTCGGGAAACCGATCTCGAGGAATGTCGCCGGGCCGCAGTTCCAGACGCCGCGGCAGATCCGCTTCGGCGTTCGCTTCGAATTCTGATCGAGCGATCGTAGAGTCGGCGGCGCTGATGCGTCGCCTTCTGACAGGATGAGGGCGGTCCCCGGCAAGCGGGGACCGCCCTTTCTTTAGGGTGGCCCATGAGGCAGCGCGTTGCGGCGGCGATGTTCGCGTTCATGAGCGTCATGCCGATCGCCGGCGCCCAGCTCGCCGACGAACAGAGCCGGCGCGAGGCGCTCCGCCACTACCGGGCGGGCCAGGAACTGTTTCAAAGTGAAAAATTCGAGCCGGCTGCGCTCGAATTCCAGAAGGCGATCGAATACGACCGTCTACTGACGCTGGCCCACTACAGTCTCGGCCAGTCGTACATGAACCTCCGGCGTTACGCGAGCGCCATCAAGGCGTACGAGGGCTGCATCGACGCGTTCAAGACCCTGCACGGACTCGCTCAAGCCAACCGCTTCGACGTCGAAAAACAGCGCGATGACGAGATTCGCGAGCTGAAGGATACGGCGCGGCGTTTGCGCCAAGGCGCGCAGCCCGGCAGCATCCTCGAGATGCGTGCGATTCAGATCGACTCACGCGTCGACGATCTCGAGCGCCAACGGACCTCGATTGAAGCGCCGTTTGTCGCGCCTGGCGAAGTGCTGCTGGCGCTGGGAAGCGCGCACTTCCGAAGCGGAGATCGCGAGGCGGCCGAAGTTGAATGGAAAGCGGCGTTGCAATCGAAGCCGAAGCTTGGCGAGGCGCACAACAACCTCGCGGTCATCTACATGACCAGTGGCCGGTACAAGGAAGCCGAAGCAGAAGTGAAGGCCGCGGAAAAAAACGGCTTCCGGGTGAACCCGCAATTCAAGGAGGACCTGAAGAAAGCTGAAGCTGAGCACCGCTGATATGATGGCCGGACATGCTCCGTCGGTTTAGCGGGTTCCTCTTTGCAATCGTCGCTGCGCTGGCGTTCGCCTCGCCCGCGCGTGCGCAGGTGTTCACCGGACGCATCGACGTCAGCGTCTCCGACGACAGCGGCGCCCGGCTGCCGGGCGTCGCCGTCGAAGTGGACGGCCCCGAAACGCACACGCAGATATCCGACGCCACCGGGCAGGCGCACTTCGTGAACCTCGCCGTCGGCACCTACACCGTCAAGCTCACGCTTGCCGGCTTCGCCCCCTACACCAGCAAAACCGTTCTCGTCGAGACCGGGTCGAGCACCGAGGTGGACGGCCGGCTCAAGGTCGGCAGCGCCGCCGAAACGGTGGACGTCGTGGCGGTGACGCCGATCGTCGACCTTCGCCGCGACGCGATCACGACCAACATCACCGTCGACGAGATCCAGAACGTGCCGAACGCGCGCGACCCGTGGGCGCTGCTGCCGACGGTCCCGTCGGTGTACGTCGATCGTGTCAATGTCGGCGGATCGGAGATGGCGCGGCAGGCAAACTACAACGCCAAGGGCGCGCAGAGCACCGACAACGCCTGGACGCTCGACGGCGTCCCGATCACCGACGCCGGCGATACCCTCGTCCGGCCAGCCCTCGCCGCCGGCGCATCGCCGTTCTACTACGACGTCGACACGCTGCAGGAGATGGCGGTGCGCACCGGAGGCGCCGACGGGCAGAGTCCAACGGCCGGCGTGCAGGTGAACATGGTGCTGCGCCAGGGCGAGAATTTTCCGCACGGCAGCGCGCGCTACTACTTCGGCGGCGACCGGTTCCAGGGCGACAACCTGACGCCGGCGCTCGCCCTGTCGCTCGGCACCGCCGGCGCCGGCGGCGGCAACCGCACCGACAGCTTTCACGACTTCGGTTTCGATCTTGGCGGTCCGCTGCTGAAGGACCGCGTGTGGATCTGGGGGGCGATCGGCCGGGTCCACAGCGATCTGCTCGCGCTCGACGGTTCGCCGGACGACTCGGAACTCGGCACCCGCGCGATCAAGGCCGAAGCCCTGTGGCACCCGTCGGTGCGCGTCAACGGAGCCTACTACTACAACGAGAAGCTCGAGGACGGCCGCGACGCCGGCCCGGCGCGGCCGCGCGAGACCACCTGGCAGCAGAGCGGACCGTCGCGCTACATCAAGGGCGAGGGCAACTTCGCGAAGCGAAGCCTGTTCGCGTCGATCCGCGGCGCCTTCGTCGATGCCGGCTTCGTGCTCCTGCCGACCGTTCCCTTCAGGGACTACTACATCGACGATGGGGGCGTGGCGCACAACAGCTACTTCCAGCATCAGACGCACCGGCCACAGCATTACTTCGGCGGCGATGGCAGCTACTTCCACGGGGTCCACGAAGTGCGGTTCGGCGGCGGCTGGCGGTCGACGACCGCCGACACGCAGCGGGAGTGGCCGGCCAGTCAGCTGGTGGCGTCGTGGGCGGGCTACCCGAACATGCTGGTGCAGGTCGCTCGCGATTACGACTCGTTCACCATCGGCCATTACATCGACGCGTTCGCCACCGACACGGTATCGCTCGATCGGCTGACGCTCACCGGCGGCGTGCGCTTCGACCGCCAGACTTCGTCGCTTGGACCGGCGGTGGTGAACGCGGTGCCTGGTTTCGCCACCGTGCTGCCGGCGATGGCGTCGACGCCGATCGACAACGTCTTCACGTGGACCAACGTCACGCCGCGCCTCTCAGCCGCGTTTGCCGTCGACGAGAGCCGCAAGACCGTCGTCCGCGGCAGCTATGCGATGTTCGCATCGCAGCTGCCCGGTGCGCTGGCCGCGTTCGTGTCGCCGATCCAGTACTCGTACGCGTATTACAACGCCGTCGATCGCAACGGCGACGGCGCTGCGCAGCAGTCGGAAGTGCTCGTCAACCAGGGACTGCAGGGGTATTCCGGGTTCGATCCAGCCAATCCGTCGCGGCCGACGTCGATCAACCAGGTCGGCACGAGCGTGAAGGCGCCGATTACGAACGAGTTCGCGGTCGGGATCGATCGCGAGCTGGCGGCGGCGATCGGCGTCAGCGCCACGTTCACCTACCGGCGGATCGAGGATCTGCTGTGGACACCGCTCATCGGCGTGACGCAGGCGAACTACGTGCGGACGGGGACGCTGACCGGCACGGCAGCCGAGGTCGGCTCGTACAGTGTGCCGCTCTACGCCCTGCCGGCGTCGGCGGTGCCGCCGGGCGGTGGCATGATGATGACCAACCGTCCGGGCTATCACCAGAAATTCATGGGCTTCGAGATTGCCGCGACCAAGCGCCTGTCGCAGCGCTGGAACGGGCGCGTCGCCGTCTCGAGCAACGACTGGCGCGAGTACTTCGACGATCCGCAGGCGGCGATTCTCGATCCGACGCCGGCGCCGGCGTCGTCAACGTCGCGGCCGTTCGCCGGACCGCAGGTGAACGGCGGGCCCGTCGTCCGGCAGATTGCCGGCACCGGCACGTCCGCGGTGTACATGGTTGCGCCGTCGTATCAGTTTGCCGCCAACGCGGCCTACGCGGCGAGGTGGGGCATCGACGTTGCCGCCAGCGTCACCGCGCGGCAGGGCTACGCGGAGCCGTTCTTCCAGAGCGACGTCGCGACCGGCGATCCGCTCGGCCCGAAGACGGTCATGATCGTGCAGCACGCCGACGACTTCCGGCTGCCTTCGGTGACGACGATCGATCTGCGGGTTGGCAAGACCTTCAAGTTCGGGTTCGCCAAAGCCGCAGCCGACTTCGACATCTTCAACCTGTTGAACAGCGGCACGGTGCTGTCGCGCCAGTACGATGTCCGCCTTACCGGCCTGACAGGATTCGGTCAGACCCTCGAGATAATGAACCCCCGCATCGCCCGCATCGGCGTGCGATTCACGTTCTGAGGCGCCGGGGACGCCACGAAGACACGAAAACGCGAAGATCGTTTTGTACAAGATGTCTTCTTCGTGCTTTTCGTGTCTTCGTGGCGGATCCCGATGTCGCGGCTCAGTTTCGCGACACGCGGGCTGGTGCTTTGACGGGCGGGAAGGCGTGGCGTGATTCGGCGCGGATGGCTTCGGCCTGCTTGCGGTTGCCGAACATCGAATAGAGGCGCGCGGCGAGGGCGTAGCTCTCGGGCGTCGGCGTGATGCGAATCATGTCGCTCAGCACCGCCTCCGCTTCGTCGAAGCGATCGCCAGCCTGGTACAGCATCGCCAGGCCGGCCCGCGCGCGCGTGTTCTGCGGAAAGTATTTCAGTTCCTCGAAGAATTCCGCTTCGGCCTCGTCACTGCGCTCGAGGCGCGCCAGCGTGTCGGCGGTGTAGAAATGCAGCTCGACCATCTGCAGCGCGCCGGGTTTTTTCAGCTCGCCGATCGCCTGCTCGAAGAGGAGCAGCGCGTCCTCATACCGGGCTTCGTCGTACAAGACCCGCGCCTCGATGAAGAGCGGCAGCGGCAGCGCCGGATCGGCGTCGTGCGCCAGCCGCGCTTGCTCGCGCGCTTCGTCAGGATCGTGCCGTGTCAGCGCAATCCTGGCGAGCATCTCGTGCGCCGCCGCGCGTGCGCGCCGGTTCGCCGGCGGCGCGACGTCGGCCGCCAGCTGCGCGTGATCGCGGGCCTCGTCCAGCTTGCGCAGCTTCAGCAGCGCCGCCGCGGCGCCGATGTACGCCGTCGGCTCGTCCGGCTGCAGTTCGATGTGATGCGCGTAGGCGTCGGCCGCAAGGTCGAAGCGCTCGAGGCGCGTCGCGACGATCGCCAGCTGGCCCCACACGTCGGCCATCTCCGGGTCGCCGCGGAGGATCTCCTCCAAGACGGCGATCGCCTGCGGCCAGTGCCGAGCTGCGGCGAGATCGACCGCCGCGCGATACTGCTCGAGGATCTGCCGTTTGTCCTTTGGATCCGGCAGCGACTCGCCCGGGCCGGGCGCGACCACGCTCTGCCCGCCCACGTAGCCGAGCGATTCGAGGCGTTCGCGCGCCTCGGCGGGCACGTCGTGCGGCGGATGGATTGACGCGCCGGCGACGACACGGTCGAGTACCCCGCGCAGCGCCTGCCGCGGCTGCGGCCGCACCCCCGCGATGTTGGCCTGCTCGCGGGGGTCGTGCTGCAGGTCGTAGAGCTCTTCGCGCGGCGCCTTGATGTAGCGGTAGCGGTCGTCGGTGATCGCGGTCAGCTCGCTCCAGCCGAAGTGATAGCGGGCGTAGAGCGCTTCGGAATAGACCGCCGCCGGCGGCAGCGCGCCGCTGTCTTCGAGTACCGGCTTCAGCGAGCGGCCGTGCAGCCCGCCCGGCACCGGCGCCTTGACGAGATCGAGAATCGTCGGCACGAGATCGATGTGCTGCACGACCGAGGCGACGCGCCGGCCGGCGCCGACGTTGCTCTCCTGCTTGACGATCAGCGGCACGTGGATGGCTTCGTCGTAGACCAACAGCCCATGCTCCTGCTCACCGTGATCGCCGAGGCCTTCGCCGTGATCCGAGAGCAGGATGATAGTCGATCGATCGTAGAGCTGATGCGACTTCAGGTACTTGACGAGACGGCCGACGATTTCGTCGGCGTAGGCGATTTCGCCGTCGTACGGCACGTACTGGCTGAACCGCTCCGGCGGCGCGTATGGCTTGTGCGGTTCGTAGAGGTGCAGGAACAGAAACGCGCGCGCCGTGCCGATCGAGGCGAGCCAGCGTTCGGCGATCAGTTCTGATTCGCCGCCGTCGCGTTGCACCTGGCCGATCGACAGCTCCGGTGAACCCGGCGGCATCTCGCCGTCGAAAAAGTCGAAGCCCTGCGCGATGCCGGTGTCCTTGCGCAGCACGTACGACGAAACCACGCCGGCGGTGGTGAAGCCGCGATCGCGCAGCATCTGCGGCAGCAGCCGTTCACCCGGCTTGATCGTGAAGCCGACGTTGTCGCGGACGCCGCTCTCGAAGGGCAGTTGACCGGAGAGGAGCGCTGCGTGCGCCGGCAGGGTCTGCGGCGCGTGCGAGTAGGCGCGCTCGAACACCACGCCGTCGGCGGCGAGCGCGTCGATGGCCGGCGTCGAGACGCGCGTGTAGCCGTAGGCCGGCAGGTGATCGGCGCGCAGCGTATCGATCGAGATGATGATGATCGGCCCGCTGACCGGCGCCGACGCGCGCGCGAAGCGCCATCCGCCGACGGCGGCCAGCGTGGTGCACAGCGCCGCCAGGAAGATGATGAAGGTGAAGCGAAGGGGACGCGACACGCGCTTGGGTTCGGCGTTCGGCGTTCGGCGTTCCGGGTTCTTGGTTCTGCGGTTCCTGGTTTCGGGTTCTGAAGAACCCGAGAACCCTTAGAACCTTAGAACGAGAACGCCGAACGCCGAACTCCGAACGCGTTCCTATTTCTTCAACTGCTCGATGACGGCTTTGGCCTGTGCGGCTTCCTGCGAGGTCGGGTCGGCGGCGATCACTTTCTCGAGCGCCTTCACCGTGGCGTCCTTGTCGCCTTTGTTCAGCTGCACGAGCGCCAGCTTGAACAGCGGCTTGCCCCAGGACGGATCGAGGTCCACCGCTTTCTGGTACCACTGCGCGGCTTCGTCGGTCGAGCCCTTCGCGAACTTCACTTCGCCGAGGTTGTAAAAGACTTCACGCGTCGGCTTCGGGCCCTGTGCCGCCTTGGTCAGCGTGTCTTCAGCCGCTTTCAGATCGCCCTTCTCGAGGTTGGTCATGCCGATCCCGACGATCGCCTTGTCGTTGTTCGGATCGGCCTTCAGCAGCTCGTTGTAGGCGGCGATCGCCGAGTCGTAATCCTTCTTGTTGCGGTACGCGGCGGCAATCTGCAGGTTGATGACGCTCAACGATGGCGCCTTCGCCATGATCCCCTTGTAGGCGGCGACGGCCTCGTCCCACTTCTGCTGGTTGTAGAGCGCATCGGCCGCCGCGAGCTCCGACTGCAGATCCTTCGCCGCCATCCCGCCGAGCGCGCCGGCCGGTGCGTTTCCGCCGCCCTTTTTCAGCGTGAAGGTCAACGGCGGGTTCGGCGATCCGATCGTCTGGATGCCGAGGCGGCCGGTCTCCGGACCGAATCCGGGGGCCTGTGCCGTGAAAGTCCACTGCCCCGACTTCAGACCGATAATGGAAAACCGTCCTTTATCGTCGGTCGTCGCCGTGAAGCTGCTTGGCGACGCGTTCGAGTTTTCGGCGGTGATCGTGGCGCCTTTGATCGGCTGGCCCGCTTCGTCCTTGACCGTTCCGCCGACGCGGCCGGTTTGTGCCGCCGCTGCGACTGCAAACCCCGCCACCAGCAGCACGGCCAGCACGCCTCGAGACAGATGACGACGCTGACGCATGCGCGAATCCCCCTGTAAAGGCCTCAGTATATATTGAATCCGTGAAATTAAGCCTCGCCGCGGCCGCGTCGGCAGCGCTCGTGCTCGCCGTCGGCGCGCACGCACAAGCGCCGCCGATCGCGCCCGAATCGCCGGCCGGTTACGCGCCGATCGGACCGCTCGTCGAGGCGGCGATCGCACGGCATGAGCTGCCGGGCGCAGTGGTGTTGATCGGCCGCGGCGACGCGGTCGCGTACCACCGCGCCTTCGGCCAGCGCGCCGTCGCCCCGTCGGCCGAGGCGATGACCGAGGACACGATCTTCGATCTCGCCTCGCTCACCAAGGTGGTGGCGACGACGACCAGCGTGATGCAGCTCGTCGAGCAGGGCAAGATTCGGCTGAGCGATCCGGTGTCGCAGTTCGTTCCCGGGTTCGGCAAATTCAACAAGGGCGCGATCACGATCCGGCATCTGTTGACCCACACCTCGGGTCTGCGGCCAGATCTCGAGCTCGAGGTCGAGTTCCACGGCGCCGATGAAGCGATCCGCCGTGCGATCGAGGAAGTCCCGACTGCGCCGCCAGGCGAACGATTCGTCTACAGCGACATCAACTTCTTCCTGCTCGGCGACATCGTCGGACGGGTGAGCGGCGAGCGGCTCGATCGCTACGCGAAGGCGCACATCTTCGACCCGCTCGGCATGAAGGAGACGTCGTTCCTGCCGCCCGACTCGTGGCGGCCGCGGATCGCGCCGACCGAGGCGTGCCGCGAGCTGGCGTGGCCGTGCGGAACGCCTGGCGCCGCATTCCTCCGCGGCGTCGTGCACGATCCGACGGCGCGTCGCATGGACGGTGTCGCGGGGCATGCCGGACTGTTCAGCACCGCCGCCGATCTGTCGCGCTTCTGCCGCATGCTGCTCGGGGCTGGCCGGCTCGGGGCGGTGCGGGTGCTCGCTCCCGCGACCATCCAGCGCATGACGACGGCGGCGACGCCGCCGGAGATGCGCGCGGTCCGCGGCCTCGGCTGGGACATCGATTCGTCGTACTCGGCGAATCGCGGCGAGCTTTTTCCGATCGGTCCCTCGTTCGGCCACACCGGCTTCACCGGGACGTCGCTGTGGCTCGATCCAGGAACGAAGAGCTACGTGATCTTTCTTTCGAACCGCGTTCACCCGGACGGCAAAGGCGACGTGACGCCGCTGCGCGGCAAGGTTGCGACCGTCGCGGCGGCGGCGCTGCTCTCGACGACGGACGTAGCGCGACGGGTTCAGCCGAGCGATCCGCTCGCGCGCCGCGAAACCGATCGCTCGGCTAAAGCGATCGCGCTCCATGAACGCACGCTGACCGGCATCGACGTGCTCGCTGCCGAGCAGTTCGCGCGGCTGCGCGGCAGGCGGGTCGGCCTGTTGACCAATCAGACCGGGCGATCAGCAAGCGCTGAAAGCACGATCGATCTGCTCGCCCACGCGCCGGGCGTCACGCTGGTCGCGCTGTTCAGTCCGGAGCACGGCATTCGTGGCGTGGTCGACGACAAGATCGAATCGTCGCGTGATGACAAAACCGGCCTGCCGATTCACTCGTTGTACGGCACGACGCTGCGGCCGACCGATGCGATGCTCACCGGGATCGACACGATCGTCGTCGATCTGCAGGACGTCGGCGCGCGGTTCTACACCTACCCGGCCACCATCGGCTACATCCTCGAGGAGGCTGCGCGCCGCAAGATCGCCGTGGTGGTGCTCGATCGCCCGAACCCGATCGACGGCCTCGATGTCGAAGGACCGAACCAGGACGGGTCGGCGATCGGCTTCAACGGGTATCTGCCGATGCCGATTCGCCACGGGATGACGCTCGGCGAGCTGGCGCGCTTGTTCAACGGTGAAAAGCAGCTGGGCGCCGAGCTGACGGTGGTGCCCATGAAGAACTGGCATCGCGAGGAATGGTTCGACGACACCGGCATCACCTGGTCGAACCCGTCGCCGAACATGCGCAACCTCGTCGCTGCGACCGTGTACCCCGGCATCGGCGCAATCGAAGGGACGAACATCTCCGTCGGCCGCGGCACCGACGCGCCGTTCGAGCAGTTCGGCGCGCCGTGGATCGATGCCGGAGCGCTCGCCGCGGCGCTGAACGCGCGCGGACTGCCGGGCGTGCGCTTTTACCCGACCACCTTCACGCCCGCCGCCGGCGCGAAGCTTGGCGGCCAGGTGTGCCGCGGCGTCTTCGTCATCGTCACCGATCGCGAGCGCCTGCGGCCGGTGCGGCTCGGCCTCGAAATCGCCGCCGCGCTGACGCGGCTGCATGGGTCGCAGTTCGACCTCAACGCCGCGGCGCGATTGTTTGGTTCGAAGATGACCCTCGGGCGCGTTCAAACCGGCGAGGATCCCGCCACCATCGCGTCCTCGTGGGCCGGCGACGAATCGCACTGGCGTTCAATCCGCGCGCAGTATTTGTTGTATTGAGATCAAGGGGTTCCGGCTAAAGCCGGACACTACCGAACCGCGCGCAGCCAGCCCCGAGCCCCCAGCCCCGACTGCGATCACAACAACCAGGTCGGCTGGTAGAGGAGAACGTAGACGAGGACGCCGGTCACCGACACGTACAACCAGATCGGAAATGTCCACCGCGCGATCCGGCGGTGCTGCGGGTAGCGGCGCTTGAGGCCGCGCGACAGGGTGACGATCGCAAGCGGCAGCACCGCCGCGGCAAGCACGACGTGGGTGATCAGGATTGTGAAATAGAGCGGCCGGACGAAGCCGTGGCGCGTGAACGGCACCGAGCCGACCTGCGCGTGATAGACGACGTAGGAGACGAGGAACAGCGACGAGGCGGTAAACGCGGCGATCATGACGCGGCGGTGTGGCTCGATCCGCCGCGCCCGGATCAGCGCATACGCGATCAGCAGCAGGATGCCGGAGGTCGCGTTGAGGCTGGCGTTGACCGCGGGGAGGAGGTGGACGTCCATGTTGCTCGGCGTGAAGCCTTCGCGCTACGACTTGTCCGCGACCAGGACAATCCAGATGAGCGGCAGGTAGACGATCGATCCGAAGAACAGCGCGCGCGCCGACGCATCGGTGCGCTCCCGCCAGAACCGCATCGCCAGGACGAGGAGCGCGATCCCGAGCAGCGTTGCGGCCACGAGGTAGACCGATCCGGCGAGGCCGATGAAACTCGGCACGAGCGCGACCGGGACGAGCGCCGCCGCGTAGGCTAGTGCCTGGCGACCGGCGCGGACGCCGTTCGGCTCGACCACCGGCAGCATCGGGAAGCCGGCCTTGCCGTAGTCGTCGCGATAGAGCCACGCGATCGCCATGAAATGCGGGATCTGCCAGAGAAACACGATCGCGAAGAGCGCCGTGCCGCCGATCGCGACGCTGCCATGCGACGCCGCCCAACCGATCAGCGCCGGCAATGCTCCAGGCACGGCGCCGACGAGCGTCGCCGCCGGCGTGCGGCGCTTCATCGGCGTGTAGACGGCGAGATACACGACGAGCGTCGCCAGCGCCAGCGAAGCCGCCAGCCAGTTGGTTCGCGCCGCCAGCAGCGCCAGTCCTGCCGCCGACAGGACGCTTCCGAAAATTCCGGCGTCAACCGGAATCACCCTGCCGGCGGGCAGCGGCCGACTTCGTGTCCGCCGCATCAACGCATCGGTGTCGCGCTCGTACAACTGGTTGAGCACCGCCGCGCCGCCCGCGACTAAGGCCGTTCCGGCGACGGCGGCAATCATCGCCGCGCCGTCGAACGGTGCGGCCGCGCCGAGGTAGTAGCCGGCCGCGCTCGTCGCGACGACGAGGAAGTTCAAACGCGGCTTGGTGAGCGCGACGTAGTCGGCGACGGACGCGTTCGACCGCCTCGCAGCAGCGATCGGCATCGAAGGCACGGCGTCGAGCGGCACGTGCTTCACGCTCTGCCCCGCGCAGGATCACGGTCCGCCTGACCGCCTTTGCTGAAGCTACGGCGGTCAAGAAGGCGGACACTACGAATCTTGGTGCGGACCGCAGCCGTAGCGGTCGGCCGGACCGTCGCTCCGACGAACGATGTCCGCCACGCTCGCAGCGTCAGCACCAGCGACGTCGTCAGGACCATCGCACCGCAGACGACGTGAAAGCTGTTGATCCACGGGTTGCGGCGGCTCAGTACAGTGAGCGCGCCAAGCGTGACCTGCACCGCCACGAGCATTACAAGGAGCCCGGCCGGGCCGGTCATCTCGCGATGGTTGCGCGCGCGCGACCAGACGGACAGGGTGGTTGCGACAATCGCGAGCGTCACGACCAGCGCGCCGACGCGATGCGCGAAGTGGATCGCGATCTTCGGGTCCCAGTGATCCGGAACGATGCCACCGAACATCAGCGGGAAGTCGGGAATCGCCAGGCCGGCGCCGCTGTGGCGCATCGTCGCGCCAATGAGAATCTGCGCGTAGATCAGCACCGTCGACGCCGTCGCCAGGCGACGCAGTGAGACGTCGTCGAGCCGAGCAGCCTCGGCCTTCCAGCCCGGCGACGTGAACAGCGCGATCGCGACTGTCAGGCAGAAGAAAATTTCCGCGAGGCCGGCGTGTGCCGTTGACACCGCAGGCGGCAGGAACAACAGGACCGTGAGTCCACCGAGGAGGCCCTGGGCGATCACCGCGCCGAGCGCCGCGACGCCGAGCCAGCGAAGCCACGTGCCCCGCTCGGCCATCCAGAGCCAGATCGCGAGCACGATGGTGAGGAACCCGACGGTGCTGGCAATCAGCCGGTGACCGTGCTCGTAGAGGATATTGGCGACCCACATCGACGGCGGGAACGTGAACATGTTCCAGCCGTAGCTCGTCGGCCAGTCGGGCACCGACAGGCCGGCATCGTGGCTGGTGACCAGGCTGCCGGCCAGGATCAGGAGGACGGTGGCGGCGACGACGAGCCGGGCGTATCTGTGCAGAGTCACTGCAAGGCAGGAAGGCAGAAGGCAGGAAGGCAGAAATTCAAGGCTGGAAGGCAGGAAGGCGGTAAGGCAAGGCTGGAAGGTGGAAAGGCAAGGCAGGAAGGTATCGTTCCCTTCGACCTTGAATTCCTGCCTTCCTGCCTTTCCACCGTGAAGTCCTGCCTTCCTGCTTTCTGCCTTCCTGCCTTGTGGGCGTCAGTTAGTTCGTCGCCGTAGCGCCAGCGGGCTTGAACGAGAAGGTGACGTCCTTGGTTTCCTTCTGGCCGAGCGTCACGCTCTGCGTCATCGGGCCGAGCTTCTCGTGCCACGCCTCGATCGTGTAAGTCCCCGGCGGCAGGTCTTTCAGCTCGAATTTGCCGTCGTCACCGGTCACGGCGAAGTACGGATGGTCGAGGACCGCGACGTAGGCGTTCATCCAGCCGTGGACGTCGCACTTGAAGGGGACCATCACTTCCTTCTTGTCGAAGGTGTGGGTCATCTTCATGCCCTGGATCGGCTGGCCGTTGTTGAATTCCGAGTTCGACTTCGGCATCGCGTGGATGTTGTGCAGCGTCGGATCGCTGTTGATGATTTCCAGCGGCTGGCCGACGCGCATGCCGAAGACGTGCGGGTGGTAGCGGCACTCCTTCTGGTCGATCGTGGCCGGCTTGGTCGGCGTGTCGTAGACGTAGTTCCCGAGGCCGTCCTTCACGTAGACGAATACGTTGCCGAGCGACTTGCCGTCGCTGCCGACAAGGTAGGTTTCCTGGAACTGCGGCGTCTTGTTCTCGCGGACGCACACCGGGTCGGCGTTCATCTTGATGGCTTCGTTCTTCGGCGCCGTGCCGTCGAGCGTGACGACGCCCTTGACCGTGCCGGCGGTTGCCGTGTCGACGCGCTGACCGGCCGGGGTCGCCGACGGTGCCGAGGCGTCGCCCGACTTGTTCGAGGTTTCCGAGCTGCCGCCGCACGCGACCATCGACGCCGCCATCGCAATTCCGAGGAGACCGACCCAGGCATTTCGTAAGCGCATTGAGCTCTCCTAAGCAAAAGGACTTCAGGGCAAAAACAACTGCGTATTCTACCTTGTCTACTGCGCTTCCTTCAGCTTCCGGTCGACGCGATCGGCGATCCAGTGCGCGTCCCACCACTCGACGGGGTTGACCATCCGGCCACCGACGAGCATGGTGAAGTGGAGATGATCGCCGCCGGCGAGTCCGGTCGAGTCGCTGCGGCCGACGATCTGGCCGCGCGTGACCTTGTCGCCGACCTTGACGTCGAACGACATCAGGTGCGCGTAGAGCGATTGCACGCCCATTCCGTGATCGAGGATGACGCAGTTGCCGTAAATGCCCAGCCAGCTCGCGTTCAGCACGGTTCCGGCGTTGGACGCCGCTACCGGCACGTGCTCGGTGACGGCGAGGTCGAAGCCGAGATGCGTCTGCTGGTCGATCTCCTTGCCCTTGTAGACGTAGGTGCGCCGATCCGCAAAACTCGCTTCCACCTGTGAATTGCCGAGCTGGACGAACGTTCCTTCCCACAGCCGCGTTGGCGAAGTCTTCGCCGCCATCGCCGCGATTTCCTGCGCGTTCGATTTCCGCAGCTCGCCGTTGACGCGCAGGAACGCCTGCAGCATCTCCGGGCTGTCCTGCGGCGGCGGCGCCATCTTCAGTTCCGGCGAGTGCTCGACGATATCCGGAACGGTTTTGTTCATGAACTTGTCGTCGATCTCGATGCGGCTTTTCTTGAACGGCTTTTCGAAGACATTGTCGACGAAGCTCGCCTTGGTCTGGTTGCCAGCTTCGTCGCGCGCGAATGCGACGATCGGCGTGTTCAACGGTTGATCGTGAAGCAGCGCGAAGAACGCCGCTTTCACCGAGGGGTCGGCGCCCGTGACGCCAGCCCCGGAGACGGGGAAGCCCGGGTATTCGATGTCGCCGACGCGCACGCCGGAGCTGACGTCGGGCGGCGTCGCCTTGTAGACGACCAACTCCGCGCCGCCGTGATTGACGTAGTGCTTCGTCGACAGCACCGCGATGCGCGGCGGCTCGAGCCGCACCTGGAAATCCTTCGTCGCCGTGCTGGTCAACTGGCGCAGCTTCAGGAACGACGGCCGGGTCGCGGTGACGACGATGCGCGCGGCACCCGACTGCAGTTCCGGGACGCTTTGCTTGCCGATCGGCCGCGTGATCTTCGTGTGCGTCGGATCGGGCTGCGTGACCGTCGCGTTCGCGGCGGCGCCGTTCAGCGCATAGAGCGGATAGCTGCGGCCATTCTGTTCGAGGGTGATCGTGAGGCCGGTGAAGCGATTGCCGGGCGCCTCGGCGTTGACCTCGAGCGTGCCGGCCTGGCCGACCACGCGTTCCGGCCGGTCAATCGCAATCCGGGGCGGCGCGCCGCGCCCGGCCACGACGTATGCGACACCGAGCGCGAGGAGCGCGACCACGATGAGTCCAAACAGCCATCGCAACATGGACTGACTGTACCAAAGTTTGCTAAAATAGGCAGTTCGTAGCGGCGAGTGGCGGTATCGTCTAACGGTTAGGACGGATGGTTCTCAACCATCAAATCGGGGTTCGATTCCCCGTACCGCTACCATGACTCATATATCTCCCCTTGATCACAGCCCCGGCCGTTGGCCGGGGCTTTTTATTTGCGCGCTGCTCGTCGCCACCCCTGCCCCCGCCCGCGCCGACAATTCCATCCCGATCCAGTCGCCTGACGGCCGCCGCCTCGTCACCGCGGTGGAATCGCCCGCGCCGATTACGGTCGACGGCGCGCTCGACGAGGAGGTCTGGCGGACGGCGCCGGCGGCCGCGGACTTCGTTCAGGCCGAGCCACGCGAAGGCGATCCGGCCAGCGAGATCACCGAAGTGCGCCTCGCATTCGATCGCGACGCCTTGTATCTCGCGGTGCTGTGCCGCGACGCCGACCCGGCGTCGCTGATCGTCAACGACATCCGCAAGGACTTCGTCGCCGGCGAGCAGGACAGCTTCGAGGTGATCCTCGACACGTTTGCCGATCGGCGCAACGGGTTCGTGTTCGTCATCAACCCGGCCGGCGCGAAGTCCGACGCGCAGATCGCCAACGAAGGCCGCGACGTGAATACGAGCTGGGATGCGGTGTGGTCGGTCGCGACGCGCCGCGACGCAACCGGGTGGTCGGCCGAGATCCGGATTCCGTTCAAGACGCTGCGCTTCGAGCGTGGCGTCGATCGCATCTGGGGTGTGAACTTCAGCCGGCGCATCCGCCGGAAGAACGAGATCGATTACTGGTCGCCGGTGCCGCGCGTCTACAACCTGTATCGCGCCGGCTTCGGCGGGACGTTGTCCGGCCTGCCCGACGCCAGCCAGGGACGCAACCTCCGCGTCAAGCCGTGGATCGAAGGCAACGCGACGCGCGCGACCGGCGGCGGCGCGTTCGACACCGGCCCGCACGCCGGCCTCGACGTGAAGTACGGCGTCACGCCGTCGTTGACGCTCGACGTGACGGCGAAGCCGGATTTCGCGCAGGCCGAAGCCGACGAGCAGCAGGTGAACCTCACGCAGTTCAGCCTCTACTACCCGGAAAAACGCGAGTTCTTCCTCGAGAACTCCGGGACGTTCTATTTCGGCGACATCCCGCGCGAATCACGCCTCGGCAACAACCGCTTCTCGCCGCCGGAGGAGGAGATGCTGTTGTTCTTCTCGCGACGCATCGGGCTGACGAGCACCGGCGATCCGATTCCGATCGACGCGGGCGCGCGGCTCACCGGCCGCGCCGGCGCGTACGGCGTCGGGGTGATGACGATTCAGACCGATCCTGAGGGCGACGCGCCAGGCGACAACTACACGGTGCTGCGGGCGCGTCGCGACGTCCTCGGCACCTCCGACGTCGGCGCGATCTTCTTGTCGCGGCAGTCGACCAACGCCGGCGATTACAACCGCGTCTACGGCGTCGACGCCAACTTCCGCTTTCATCACGCGCTCAGCATCAACTCGTTCCTCACGCGTTCGGATACGCCGGGCGTGGCGAGCGGCGAGATGGCCGGCAAGGGCTCGATCTCCTGGAACGCCAACTTCCTGCACACGCAGTACTCGCTGCTGAGCGTCGGCGACAACTTCCGCGACGACGTCGGGTTCATCAAGCGAACCGGGATCCGCAAGCACTTCGCCGATTTCGGCATCCGGCCGCGGCCGCAGGGCCTCCGCAAGTACGGGATCCGCGAACTGCATCCGCACACGCGCTACAACATCTACACCGATCAGTCGAACGTGAAGGTGACGCACATGAACCACGTCGCGATGGGCGTGTTCCTCGAAAACGGCGGCAACATCGAGTTCGCCGTCAACCCGCGGTTCGAGCGGATCGCGGCGCCGTTTCGCGTGAGGCCGGATCAGTCGTTTGCGGTGGGGCAGTACGGGTGGACGGAGTACAACCTGCTGGTCGAGACGAACCACAGCCGGATGGTCTCCGCTTCACTCGATCTCACGACCGGCGGATTCTGGACCGGGACGCAGCGCTCGACGAAGCTCGGCGTCGTCATGCGGCCGTCATACCATCTGTCGCTCGACATGGCGCTGCAGCGCAACGACATCGACCTGCCGTTTCCGATGCACGCGTTCGTGACCAACCTGGTGACGACGCGCATCGGCTACGCGTTCAACACACGGACGTTCCTCGATACGCTGCTGCAGTACAACACCGATCTTCATCAGTTCAGCGCCAACGTCCGCTTCGATCTCATCCATCGACCGCTGAGCGATCTCTTCGTCGTCTACAACGAGCAGCGGCTGACGGACCGGCTCACGCCGGTCAACGATGGGCGAGGGCTCATCGTGAAATACACCCACATGCTGAGTTTCTGAGGGGCGGGCGGGTCAGGCAGGCCGGGCGGGTCAGGCAGGTCGAACGGCCACAGCGTATTCGCGGTTAGGTCAACCCGATCGGGTTCACCCGAAACGCTGCAAACCACCCAGAATTCGACCCGCCCGACCTGCCCGCGCTGCCCGACCCGCGGCGGCGCGCTCAGCGCCGCCGCCTTACCGGCGATAGCCACCGTATCCGTATCGGGCGTTGCGCTCGAACGATTCGCGGTACCCGACCTCGAAACCGCGGCGATACGACCGGCGGTAATACTCGCGGTCGCCGTAGTCGCGATGGTAGCCATCGTCGGCGTTGCGATACTCACTGTGCCGCGACGGCGCGAAGTCGCGATTGTGCCGCGCGTCGTTGCGGCCTTGATCGATGCCTTCGCGATAGCCCTGGTCGTAGGCGCGCCGCTCCATTTCGCGCGCGTAGCCGCGATCGCCATTCGGGTAGCGTCCGTATCCGCCATAGCCGTAGGTCTGCGCGCAGGCCGGCGCCGCGGCAAGCAACCCGATTAGAGCGACGGCTGACATGTATCGGTTCCTCATGACGTTTCACCTCGTCGCCGGCGTAAAGTTCAACCGCCATGCCACGGTGCGCCTCACGTTTTCTTTGAATAAAAACGGCGCGATTGTCGCAGCGTCCGGTTGTGGTGTCCGCGTTGGAGGACGTGGTGTTTACGGGCGGGTCCGGCTCTATTCGGTCCAGACGAGCACTTGCGAGCCGCGGCGATCGGCCTGGTCGAGGATCAATCCGGGGCCGCGGCGCTCGAGGTCTTCGAGCGTGAGGTGGACGCGATCGCTATCGAAGTCGATGCCGTTGTCGCTGAGGAAGGAGAACTTGTTGGACGGCGCCAGCCGGAGCAGCCAGAAGGGAATCGACACGTTCACAAGTTTGCGCGCGCGCTGATCGTAGGCGAGGACGCGCAGCGCTTCGAGTTTCACCGCGCTTGCCGGCCCGCTGAGCTCCTCGTGATGGACGATCGGCCGATCGTCGTTGTGCCGGACCTCGAGCAGCGGCTGCTGGCCGCTGAACCGGGCGCGCGCGTCGTGGAACTGCTGCTCGGCATTTTCGCTGGGGGTGAACTGCGTGTGCACGTGGCGGTAGATGAAGAAGGCCGTCCCGCCGACCGCCGCGGCCGCGAGAATGCCGACGATGATCACCGATGCGATCAGGACCGACACCCACGTTTTGCGACCGCTTTGCGCCATTGCGTTTGGCCTGTCCAACCCGCCCAACCCGCCCAACCCGCCCGACCCGCCCGACCCGCCCGACCTGCCCGACCTGCCTGACCTGGCCGACCTTACTTCATGAGACGACGCGCTTCTTCAGCGGTTCCCGGATCGTTGTCGTTGTCGCTCAGCGCGATCGCCTGCTGCAGGTCGGGGCGCGCCGTCGTTTTGTTTCCGGCGTTTACCGCAATCCTCCCCAGCTCGAGATGCGCGCGGGCGTACACCCATTTTCTGCCCGGAAGCGACAGCGCCTTTCGCAGATCCGGCTCGGCGTCGTGCGGCTTCCCGTTCCAGGCTCGCGCCGTGCCGCGCTTGTAATACCAGAGTGCGTCCTCGCCGAACATGCGCGGCCGCCGGTCGTCGGCAAATCGCCGCAGGCCTTCGTCGAGAAAGCGTTCCGCCTCGGCGTAGCGGCCGGCGCGGATTGACGTCGATCCGCTTTCGAGCCAGACGAGCCGATTGCGCGTGTGTTTCTCTCGGAGCAGCGCGAGCTGTGCGAGCGCATCGGCGTAGCGTCTCTCGCGGTTGTAGAGAAGGATCAGCGCGAACCGCGCGTCGGTCTGGTTCTCACCGCCGTACCCGGCGGCATCCTCGATCAGGTGCAGCCCTTTTTCGCGGTTGCCGCCGAAGCCGGCGACGTAGGCCATCATCCGCAACGGCAGTGACAGGGTGGCGACGATGTAGCGGTAGGTGCCGACAATCAGCCCGGCATCTTTGCGCCGCGGATCGAGCGTGAGCACCTGTTCGTGCTCGTCGTAGGCTTCGCGCGCGGCGCGGAACGCACCGGCCACGCTGCCGTCGACCGTCGCTGTGTACGACGCGCGCAGGGCGACGGCCGCGCCGAGCTGGTAGTGAGCGTCGGCGTCCTTCGGGTTGGCGGTGAGCCGCTGCCGCGCGATCGCCATGGCCTTCTCGACCGCCTCGCGGAAGGCGGCGACGGTCTCCGGCGGCGCGGGTGCCAGCGCCGCATTGGGCTTCGTGGGCCGGCCGAGATAATCGTCCACCGTCATGTTGCCGCGCGTGAACGTGATGCTCAGCCAATACGTCGTGGCGAGGCCGCGATACGCCGCGGCGTCGGCGGGATCGGCGGCGATCGCCTGCTTGAACGCAGCCATCGCCTCGGCGTGCTCGAGGTTGTAGACATGCGCCGACGCCTGCGCGCGCAGCGCGTCGGAGGCGGCGTTCGCCTCCGCCGTCCGGCCCGACGCGACGAGCGCCGCGCACGCCGCCGCGCCGGCCCACCAGCGCACCGTCATAGGCCGATCTTACGCCGCAGCCGCGGCTTGCGCCGCTTGTGCCTTCTGCATACAATCGCAGCCGCATCGCCGGCAGCAATTTTTCAGAAGGAGTCCGCCGTTGGACAACGTCAGTCACGGCCCGGTCGCGCATGGGCACGAGCACGCGCACGGCCACGACGAGCACCACGAGGAGCTCGGGTTCTGGCGCAAGTACGTGTTCTCGGTCGATCACAAAGTGATCGGCATTCAATATGCGGTAACCGGCCTTCTCTTCCTCCTCTTCGGCTTCACCCTGATGATGATCATGCGGTGGCAGCTGGCCTATCCGGGCCGGCCGATTCCGCTGATCGGCCAGTGGCTCGGTCAGGACCGCGCGCCGATGGGGATCATGCTGCCCGAGTTCTACAACCAGCTGGGCGCGATGCACGGCACCATCATGGTGTTCATGGGCGTCGTCCCGCTCGCCGTCGGCGGTTTCGGCAACTTCGTCATGCCGCTGCAGATTGGCGCGCCCGACATGGCGTTCCCCAAGCTCAACATGATGAGCTACTGGGTGTACTTCGTCGGCGGCGCGACGATGCTCGCGAGCTTCTTCCAGAAGGGCGGCGCGGCGCAGTCGGGATGGACGTCGTACCCGCCGCTCTCGGTGATCTCGCCCGGCCAGACGATGTGGCTGATCGGCATGATCTTCCTGATCACCTCGTCGCTGCTCGGCTCGGTGAACTTCATCGTCACGATCGTGCAGCTGCGCGCCAAAGGGCTCAGCTACATGCGCCTGCCGTTCTTCGTCTGGGCGCAGTTCGTCACGTCGTTCCTGCTGCTGCTCGCGTTCCCGCCGCTCGAAGCGGCCGGCATCCTGCAGCTGATGGATCGCGTCGCCGGTACCAGCTTCTTCATGCCGAGCGGCCTCGTCGTGTCACAAAAGCCGCTGGCGATCGCCGGCGGAGGCAATCCGCTGCTGTGGCAGCACCTGTTCTGGTTCCTCGCGCATCCAGAAGTGTACGTGCTGATCCTTCCGGCAATGGGGATCGTCTCGGAAGTGATCGCGAACAACACGCGCAAGCCGCTGTGGGGCTACAAGGCGCTGGTCTACTCGGTCGTGTTCCTCGGCTTCATGTCGTTCATCGTGTGGGCGCACCACATGTTCATGACCGGCATGGGCACGACGATGAGCGCGTTCTTCCAGACGACGACGATGATCATCTCGATCCCGTCGGTCGTGATCCTGACCGCGCTGCTGCTGTCGCTGTGGGGTGCGTCGATCCGCTTCACGACGCCGATGCTGTTCGCGCTCGCGTTCCTGCCGATGTTCGGCATCGGCGGGCTGACCGGCCTTCCCCTCGGCCTGGCGCCGTCGGACATTCACCTGCACGACACCTACTACGTGATCGGCCACTTCCACTACGTGGTCGCGCCGGGCACGATCTTCGCGCTCTTCGCCGGCATCTATTACTGGTTCCCGAAGGCGACCGGCCGGCAGATGAACGAGCTGCTCGGCAAG
>Ga0075425_100000907_pt1 | contig 28392 bp, 24 predicted proteins | sample SoiMethybrSBSTD4_FD_75300 | JGI IMG/M metagenome (GOLD analysis project Ga0075425, IMG submission 75300) | Bulk soil microbial communities from a Populus tree surrounding site in Tennessee, USA - Soil MetaG P. TD hybrid SBSTD4 | ecosystem: Environmental > Terrestrial > Soil > Tree plantation...
GCATCCTCGGCGTTGCCGACGCCACGCGGCGGGACATCGTGCGGCGCCGAGCAGCGATCAGCGCAAGCTGCTTCGTCTGCCCGAACAATTGAATGCTTCCGCGCCCCCGCACCATGTGGAATAGTCCGTGCTGACCCTTTGCGTCGTGAACTGTGCTGTCATGACGTGGCCGACGGCCCTATCACACGCCCGGCTGGCGCTGGAGATGAACCATGCGGGACCTTGGCATTCCCTGGTTACGGCGGCCGCACAGCTACGGCCGTCTTGAGGCGCGTGGTCGTCGCCGCCATCCATCCCGCACTGTGACCGCCTAAGAGGCGACGCTGCATGGTGCGCACGAGAATCGAGAAACGAACGTGTCAGACGACATTGCCGGTGTGCTCTTCCGTCACCGAGACCGCATCAAGGAGATTGCTGACGTCTTCGCCCGGTATGGGTTCGCTCGGCTGGCGGACAATGCTGGAGCCGCTCTCGACTCCGGACTGCGCGCCACCCTTGTTACTCGGATCGCTGATCCAAATCTCGTTGCCCTAACGTCCGGGCAACGGCTCCGCGGAGCCTTGAGTGAGCTTGGCACCACCTGGATCAAGTTTGGACAGATGCTGAGTCTGCGCCCAGACCTGCTCGGCAACGATGTCGCGGCCGAGCTGGCCAAGCTGCAATCCGATGTACCCCCCGACCCTCCAGGTTCTGCCGAGTCGACCATCAAGTCCGAACTCGGGGTAGATGTTGATGATGCCTTCGGCACCTTCGAGCCGACGCCGATGGCCTCGGCGTCGGTGGCCCAAGCTCACCGAGCAACGCTAAAGGACGGCACGTCGGTCGTGGTCAAGGTTGTTCACAGTGGAGCGCAGGCGAAGGTAGTGGACGACCTCGAACTGATGCGGGCCCTGGCTGGATTTGTCGAGGACCGCGACGAGGCTCTCGCGGCGTACTCGCCCACGGTGCTGGTTGACGAGTTCGACACGATGATGCGGGCGGCGATCGACCTGCGGCAGGAGCTTGCGAATCTCCAGCTGTTTACTACGAACTTTGCCGACGAACATGACGTGGTCATTCCCAGGCCCTTTCCGGAGCTTTGCTCGACGAGCGTCCTGACAATGTCGCTGCTCACCGGCGCCAAGGTCACCGGACGCGACAGCGTCATCTCGACAGGCTGGGACGTCGACGACCTCGTCCGCCGCACCTCCAACATCTACCTCGAGATGGTGTTCCGCGACGGCGTCTATCACGCCGATCCGCATCCGGGCAATTTCCTGCTGCCCGATGGCCAGCACCTGGCGATCTTGGACTTCGGCGACGTCGGGCACCTCACCGGCCCACGGAGGAGCCAGCTCGAGGCCTTGCTGCTGGCCGTCGGCTCGCGGGACGTCGAGGAGGTCACCGACATCGTGATCGACATCACCCGCGCGCCCGCCGACCTCGACGCCGACCGGTTGAGCGGTCAGATCGGGACCTGGCTGAGTCGTTACCTCGGCGGAAGCGTCGCGAATCTCGACCTCGTCGGGATGGTGAACGCGGGCATGCAGATCATGCACAGCAACCACCTCACCTTCCCATCCGACCTCGCGCTCCTGTTCCGCGTCCTCCTTCGACTCCAAGGTCTGAGCGGGTCGGTAGGCGCGCATGTCTCCCTCACCGAGCTGCTCCAGCCTTACTTGGAAAAGATGACGCTTGACCGGCTCAACCCGGTCTCCATCGGCCGCCGAGCCCTGCGCACTCTGCGAGGCTGGGAACGTTTGCTCGCCACGGCACCCGCGAACCTTCGGCCAATTCTCCGCCAACTCAGAGACGGAACAATCGGTGTCGAGTTCCGAATCCACGATGCCGACGGGGTAACAGATCGCCTTGTCGACGGCGTCATCGCGGCGGCTTCAATTCTCGCCTCGGCCGAACTGATCGGCCGCCAGACCGGTCCGCGGATCGGCGAGGTCTCTATTCCAGGAGCGATTGCGCTCACGGTTGGTGTGGTCACCTGGCGACGCCTGATAGCCAATCGCGTCGGCCACCGCAGCGGCCTCAGCCGCATACGTCAATTCGTCGTCACACCGACTCGCTAGTGACGATCGCGGCCCGATGCGCCCCGTCGGTTGTTCCGCCACCGGGCTCAACACAACATCGAGTCGGCTGGAAGCTGGCCGCCGAGATCCACGGTGCTGCGTATCTGCCAACCGCACCAAGCCTGAAACAGTGCAGGGAGCAGGCCGGTTCCTGGTCCGCTGCGCGAGAGGTACTTCAGCCGGCGTGAGTAGCGATCTGGATGAGATTGCCGCAGGTGTCGTCGAACACGGCCGTGGTGAGCGGGCCCATGGTGAGCGGCTGCTGTGTGAAGACCACACCCTGAGCGGAGAGCCGCTGGTATTCGGCCTGGACGTCGGTGACCGCGAACGAGGTGTACGGGATGCCATCGGCGACGAGCGCGTCCTTGAATGGCTTCGCGGCCGGGTGGGCGTCTGGCTCGAGGAGCAACTCCACTCCGTCGGGGTCGTCGGGCGACACCACGGTGAGCCAGGAGTGCTCGCCCATCGGGACGTTGGTCTTCTCCTGAAACCCGAGCACGTCGGTGTAGAAGGCGAGTGCCTTCTTCTGGTCGTCGACGAGCACGCTGGTGAGGTTGATCTTCATTGGCCATCCTTCCGGATCGGCCACCGCCGCTGGATTTCTCGCAACGGGGTGGTGTCGAGATGGTGGAGTTTGTAGCGCCCGCGTCGCTCCGATCGGACCAGGCCGGCCCGTTCGAGTACGTCTAGGTGCTGCGACACCGCCTGGCGCGTCGACGAGAGCCCGTGCTTCGCGGCGAGCCGGGTGCAGAGCTCGAACAGTGTCTGCGGCTCGCGCTCGACAAGCTCGTCGAGAATCGCCCGACGGGTGGCGTCCGCTAGTGCCTTGAAGACGTCGGCTTCTGCCACGCCCCATAATAGGCAAGTATTCACTTGCATGTCAACGAGGAGGCCTCTCTGCTCGGCTGAACTCGGCTCGGCGACATCAAGTCCCGATGCCATCCAAGAATCCGGACCCGTGGAGATGGGTGGATGCAACGCAGGCGCCAGTCGGGGGGCCACGGGGAATAGTTGACCTTCATGGTCCCGGTCCAGTTCTTCCAGTCAGTGATCGCAATCGAGTTGGCTATCGTAGGCGCCCTTCTCTGGCAGATGCGCTTCTTCGAAAGGGAGCAGACGCGAACAGAAATTCCTCGCACGGATCCACGGTTGCTGCTGCTACTGCTCGCGGTGCTCACCGCAACTGTCTTCGGATCACTCGAGGCTCTCCGGGAAGGTGGCGGGCGTTTGGCCGCCGTCCTTCTAACCGTGGGTCTCGCCGTGTCCTTATCGCCGATCTTGTTGCGTGTGCTGCGGCCCATTCGCCGCGATGCGACTACGCAACAGCGCGATCCGCAGCTGTGGGTCACCCTGCTCGGCCTGATCCTTTTCGCCGGCGTTGTGGTTTTTTTCATGCTCATCGGCTGATTTGTGACATTGGCCGTCTAGGGGTCAACTCCACAGTGCGAGCATTTGGGACGTAGATCAGCCGGACATGTGTGTAGCGGCGGATGGCTAGGAGGCAACCGATCTTGATCCGTAAGGCCTGCGCCGCGCCAGATGATCCCGCGTTCACCGAGCCGGAGCCGCTTCACCGTGGCAGGAATGGCGTGATTGGATGGCCTGAAGCGTCCGACATCCGGTCGGCATCGGCCCCGTCGAGGAGCACCGATGGACTTCTCCGCACGACTCGAGCAACTTCAACAGCAAGCCAACGAGACCGCCGCGAGCATCCGATCGGCGAGCGCCGAGTCCCGCGACCAACTGAAGCAACGCATCGACCAGGCTCGGGTGGACGCGAACCTTGCGCTCATGGATGTCAAGCAACAAGCTGAGCAGACGTCTGATCAAGTCCAGAGCAAGTGGGCACAGCTGAAGGCGGATGCGTCCGCTTGGATGGACGACGTCAAAGCAAAGATCGACAAGCGCGCCGATCAACGGGACGCAGAGGCCGCGGCGAAAGACGCCGACCGGGCCGAGCGGAACGCAGCCGACGCCATCGACTACGCCGTTCTCGCCTTCTACAGTGCGCAGCTGGCCGTGCTCGACGCGCTGGATGCACGGGTCTACGCGGACGAGCGCGCCAAGCTCGCTGAGCCTTAGACCTCGCTCTCCGGATAAAGGTCTGTCGCTCCACGCTGACGTTCCCAACCCACCTGAATCCAATCGTCCAACTCGTCAAGATCAACAGGACCGCCGAGCATGAGAAGCCCGGCGGCGATCAAATCCTCACCCCGCCGGCCAGGACTGGCGAACCAGGCTCCAGCGATGATGCCGGCGCATTCTGTCCGGATATCATCGCGGCCTTGAGCTTGCTCAGCGAGATGATCAATGAGAGGTCGAAGTTCCGGCCGCTTGGCAGTGAGCAAGGCTTCCCCGTGCAAAGCTGAACTCAACGTCTGGTCGGCTGTGCTCATCCCCCGAGTATGGTCCGGTTCGTCCGGTCGCTGCTCCAGATTTGCGTGCAAATTCCTGCTGATCATCTTCTGCCTCAGCCGTCCCGCTGAACACACTGCCAAGGTTGTGACCCCGCGACTCCACCTAGCAACCGGAGCTCTTTTGCGGTTGGGTGGGCATCGGCTGTCCGGCGTGAAGGAGAGGGTGATGGAGTTCCTGGTTGGCTTCGAGCTCAATGTTCCGGAAGGGACACCGGCGTCCGACGTAAAACGGCGCGAGAGTGCCGAATCCGCCGCGGCGACCCACTTGGCCCGCGAGGGGCATCTCGTACGGGTCTGGCGGCCAGCTGCCCCACAGGGGGAGACCAAGATCGTCGGCTTGTACCGCGCCGACAGCGAAGCGCAGCTGGCGGGTCTGCTCGACGCCCTGCCGATCAAAGACTGGATGCAGATCACCGTCACACCGCTATTGCCGCACCCAAACGACCCGACGAGCACGCGTGCCAACTTGTTTCATCTCCCCGGTCCCCGCCTGACCCCCGTGTATCGCCTCGAAGCCACCGTGGGAGAGCCGGTCGATCTCGGCGCCTTCGTACAAGGTCACCGCCGCATCGTGCCGCTCACTGGCGGAACATTCATCGGTCCGGAGATCAGTGGGACGCTTGTCGCGGGTGCCAGTGCCGACTGGCAAACAGTCTTGCCAGACGGCACCGCGCTCGGCGACATCCGCTACACGCTGCAGACGGATGGCGGCGATCTGCTTTACGCGCAATCGCGCGGTGTCCGCCACGGCCCCGCCGAGGTCCTTGCCCGTTTGGGCCGTGGTGAGGACGTCGACCCCAGCGAGTACACATTCCGCGCCGTCACGCAGCTTGAGACCGCCGCGCCGGGGCTTGACTGGCTGAATAAGGGCGTCTTCATCAGTGTCGGTGGCCGCCAGGCCGCTGGCGTGATCTACGAGACGTACCTCGTCGGATGAACCCCGCGCCTGACCTGCGGAAGGTCGCGATCATCACCGGCGCCTCCCGGGGGTATCGGCGCCGGGCTCGTGGCTGGCTACCGCCAGGCCGGATACGCTGTGGTCGGCGTCGCCCTCTCAATGTCGCCCGCCGACGAGGAGGACTATCTCGCGATCCGCGGTGACATCACCGAAGCCGAAACTGCACAACGTGTGGTCGACCGTGCGCTCGATCGGTTTGGGCAGCGTTCGCTGGCCATCGAGTACGCGTCGTACGGAGTGCGGGTTAACGCGGTCTCGCTCGGTGTCATCAAGACACCCGCGCACGATCCGGCGTCCTACACAGAGATGGGTGGGCTTCACCCTCTTGGTCGCGTGGGTGAGGTTGCCGACGTCGTCGAGGGGGTGCTCTATCTTGAGCAGGCCATGTTCGTCACCGGAGAGACGCTACACATCGACGGCGGACAGGCAGCCGGACACTGATGCTGCGGCCCGACGACGAGCCACTAACCGCCGTCGATGTTGTCCGGTGCGCCGGTGATGGCGGTGTTGATCACGACGGGACTAGGACGTGTCGGCGTAGCGCCAGCCGTACTTGGGTCGGTAGCCGAGTAGCCGTCTAGCCTTCGCGATCGAGAGGAGCGTGTCGTGCTCTCCGAGGTCGCCGCGCACCTCTACATCGGGATAGAACTCTTTGATCAGGGCGGCGTTCGGTCTCGACACAACGGTGTCGGCGTTCGCGATGATGAAGATCTCGGTGCCAGTCAGATCGGACTCGAGGGCCAAACGGACTGCCTGTGCGCCGTCGCGGGCGTCGATGTAGCCCCATAGGTTCCACTTCCGCGAGGCCGGGTCGTCGTTGAAGGATGGAAAGCGTGCGTAGTCGGCGGGTTCCATCACGTTTGAGAACCTCAGTCCGAGCATCTTCAACTCTGGGTTCCAGCGGCATAACTGAGCGGCCATGGCCTCTTCAAGGGTCTTGACCAGCGAATAGGTGGACTCGGGCCGGGGCGGGTATTCCTCGTCGACGGGGATGTAGGGCGGCGGGGTCTCGAACGGCAGTCCCAGCACCGTCTCGCTGGAGGCCCAGACGATGTTGGTCACGCCGGCGCGCCGCGCCGCGCTGACAACATTCCAGGTGCAGCTGATGTTGTTCATGAATGTCAGGTGATCCGGTCGGATCCCCGGCGCCGGGATAGCCGCGAGATGCACCAGTGCGTCGGGCCGAGAGTAGCGCTCCTCGACCCCGAGCATCGCGTCTAGCACCTGGCCGTAGTCGGTCAGATCGATCGGAACGAACGTCGCACCACTTTCTGACGGCGGACGCACCCGATCGAACACGACCACATCCCAGCCATGACGGACTAACTCCTCGACACAGGCGCGGCCGAGCTTGCCCGCACCGCCCGTCACGACAACACGCGTCATTGTGCGCCTCCAAGGTTGAGCCCGCGCTTCAAACAGACCGGCGGCCTGCCGCCGAATTCCATGTCGACCAAAAGCCATCTTGCACTGACGCTATGAGCGCGCTCTGCAGGCACCCACCCAATCGGCTATGTCGAGATCGGAGGCCGCCGAATCTCCCGTGCCCGATGGCGTAAATCGGTCGCTAACGGATCAGGTGCCTGTGTATCTGATTCAGCCATTTCGTTCACGGGCGCGACATGCTCGACTCAGCCGGGGGTGCTTAACCTGGCGTCGCCGGAGAGTAGTTGATTCCGTGACTATCCCTGTAGTCAGCTAGCAGAGTGTCGATAACGCGAGCTGTTCTGACAGCGCTATGTCCGTTGCTGGGCGACTCACCATGCCCGGTCAGAGCGTTGACCACGGTCTGAATGAGCGGCAGTTGAACGGTCTCAGGATAGGGCGCTTCGATCTGTTGCACCCCGCCGCCAGCGCGCAGCCGTAAGGGCTCCTCGCCGAAGCAAGAGAAGCGCAACGCTCCCGCCGTTCCGATGATCTCAACCTGATCTTTCTCCCGGAACGAGTCGTAGTTCCAGACACCGACACCTTCGACACCGGAACGAAAGCTAAAAACACCGGTGACCAGGTCTTCGGCTCGGTAGCGTGCACCGCGGTTCGTCGCGATCCCGGTCGCATAGGTCACCGGACCAAGCAGCCAGTCCAACAGATCGAGGATGTGAGAGCCGAGGTCGACGAAGTGGCCACCGCCTGAGATCTCCGGATTCACTCTCCATCCATCGTCGGCCTCGTCCACTTGGGCGGGCCGCTCGTTGCGGACGCTGACCGACCGGAGCTGACCGATCCGGCCACTGTCCAATAGTTCTTTGACCGTGGCAAAGCGCGGCATTGCGCGACGGTAATAAGCCACGAACAGACCCACCCCGGCGTCGTCGCAGGCCGAAATCATGTCCTCACACTCCAGCGCCGTGCGAGCCATCGGCTTCTCGACATAGACCGACTTGCCGGCCCGTGCGACGCGGACCACAAACTCCCTGTGCGAGTCAGGTGGAGTTGCGACGTAGACGGCGTCGACCTCTGGATCGTTGATCAGCTCGTCGGCATCGTCGTACCAACGCGGCACGTCGTGTCGTCGAGCGTAGTCAGCGGCAAGATCGCCGCTTCTGCGCATTACGGCAACCAGTTCGGATCGTTCAGCCTGCTGAAAACCCGGCCCGCTCTTGCGCTCAGTCACATCCCCGACGCCGATAATTCCCCACCGCACCCTCTCCACGGCCGTCAGCGTAGTCAAGAACCTGGCCGCCGGACCAGGACAGCGTCTCGAGTCGTTGGCGGGGGGACCCGGCGATGCATTGGTGAGGCGGCGGTGAAGAAACGCACGTGCACGTTCGTTCCGATCACGATGCATCCGTTGCAACGCGTGCACCGTGACAGGAAACGTGCACATGCGTTTCTCCCGGAGGCGCCCGAAGGCGCAGCGCTTCACCCGCACCATCGCTGCGCTGTCGTGCGACCCGCCGTCAAGATCAACTGGCCGGCAGCGTCCAAGGAAATCGTCCGGGCGGAAGGTCCGACACAACCTTTCTTGACACCTTCCGTTCACCTGATTGTGGAAATGTGTCGCTATGGACCCCCGGGGACCAGTACTTGGCCCGGCAAACACACGCTTCAACGACTACGTGGGCACTGTTGCAGCCGACGACGCCGAAGCAGTCAAGGACCAGCCGAGCCTGTATGAGATCGCCAACATTGATCGGGATCGCTACACCATCCTGGCGGTCGACCTGTGCGTTGATGGTCCAGTGACTGCGACCGTCTACGCCATCGACCGGGTTGAACACGGCATCGCGCGACATGCCGAGATTGCTGAGCTGAGCGAGAGCCGGGGTCAGATTCCCGTCGTGCGGTTCGACATCCCCGAACCAAACGTCGAAGCCCTCATAAGACACGCCTTCAGAAGGATCTCGGTCCGCCTGGTGACCCAGCATCTCCGCGACCATGCCCTCGTTGTGATCGAACCGCGTGCAACCGAGGATGTAGAGGCTCAAACCTAGAGCACTGGTCACGCACTAACTGTCGATTACGGTGCTTTTCGGCCGGTCCGCCCGCCACGGTCTTCCGATCGGACGACGCTGATAAGAGTTCTGTCGAGGTAGGCCTTACGTTTGGAGCCTGCCAGGTTCCCATTGCGGGACGGGAGGTTCTTGGTTCCTATGTCAGCGGGTGTCGCGACGCTTGCGTCGGTCAACGTCGGGATGCCGCGCGAAGTCAGGTGGCAGGGACGGACTGTTTTCACGGGGATCTGGAAGGAGGCAGTTCAGGGTTCGCGCCTGGTCCGACGGCTGAATGTCGACGGCGACGGCCAAGGCGATCGCGCCGGTCACGGAGGCGAACAGCGAGCCGTGTACGTATATCAGCTCGATTCGTACCGCTACTGGAGCGAACAACTGCACCGCGACGACTTCGTCTTCGGCCAGTTCGGTGAGAACTTCACCGTTGACGGGCTCGGCGACGACGAGGTGTGCATCGGCGACAGGTATCGCATCGGCTCCGCTTTGTTCGAGGTCACACAACCACGTGTGACGTGCTACCGGGTCGGTATCCGCATGAACGAGCCGCGCATGGCCGCGCTGCTCACTGGTCACGGTCGTCCCGGCTTCTACCTCCGAGTTCTTGAAGAAGGTGAGGTACGACCCGGCGACGACATCGTCAAAGTCGCGACCGGTACTGGGCGGATGTCAGTCGCGTCCATCAACGCACTGCTGTACGTGGACCGTCACCCCGACCCCCATCTGCTCCAGCAAGCACTGCGAATCCCCGCGCTCAGCCCGGGCTGGCAGGCCTCGCTCCGAGCGCTGCTCGAGCAGCATCGCGGTGGCGCTCCAGGCGGTGGGAACGCGGGCTTGGTGTTGCTGGGGCCGCCACCAGCGTGGCCTGGCTTCCGGCCCATGCGGGTGGCCGCGAAGCGTTCGGAGACGGCCACCGTGCTGTCAGTGGAGCTCGAAGTCGACGACGGCGCGCCGCTGCCGCACCCGCTTCCGGGGCAATTCGTGACGCTCAAACTCCAACCCGGCGGTGGCGCGCCTCCGCTCGTCCGCAGCTACTCGCTCTCGGGATCGCCGGACGGCCCGCGCTACCGAATCGCCGTCAAGGTCGAACCGCACGGACTCGCGGGCGGATACCTGCGTGCCACGGTCGAGGTCGGTGATCGCATCAAGGTCGCGGCACCGCGCGGACAATTCACTCTCGGCGAGAGCGCACACGCGGTCGTCCTGGTGAGCGCGGGCGTCGGGGTGACACCCGTGCTCGCGATGCTGTACGCGCTCCATGACAGCCAGTCGACGCGTGACATCTGGTGGCTGCATGGGACGCGCAACGGTGCCGAGCATGCCTTCGCTCAGGAGACACGGTCGCTGCTCGCGGCACTGCCAAACGCGCATAGTCGCGTGTGGTACAGCCGACCCGATCCCGATGACCACATCGGGACCGACTGCGACGAGCTCGGACACATCACGCCGGAGGGGATCGCGGCGACCGGGGCACCGATCGACAGCGAGTTCTACCTGTGCGGGCCGACCCCATTCATGACTGCGATCACCGCTGGCCTAGAGAAACTCGGCGTGCCGACGGCGCGCGTTCACACTGAGGCGTTCGGCGCCGAGGCTCCGGTCACGCCCGGCATCATCGCCGGCGCCGCCCGGCCACCGCACCCCCCCGAAGGTAGCCCGGGCACAGGCCCGCTCGTCTCGTTCGTGCGGACCGGCTTGAACGTGCGCTGGGACAAGACGTACGCGAGCATCCTCGAGTTCGCCGAAGCATGCGACGTACCGGTTCGTTGGTCGTGCCGGACCGGCGTGTGCCATACCTGCGAAACCGCGCTCCTCGAAGGGACCGTTGCCTACGCCCCGGATCCCCTCGAGCCGCCGGCCGCCGGCAACGTCTTGGTGTGCTGCTCCCAGCCTGGGAGCGACCTCGCCGTCGATCTCTGACGCAGTCCTGTATGTATCGGGCCAGCGGAGTTCGGACAATCGGGGCAGCGATTCGGTTCGAAGGTTTGGGCCGGAGTAGGTCGTGCCCGCGGCCAACCGCCCTCATCCTGCGAGGCGGCGCCTCATCGCCTGGCATGTAGCATCCCCACAGGCCCTGGGGAGGTCCAGTCCACCACTCCCGGGCGGTCGAACGGAGTGAACGCGATGCTTCCCGATAACGCGTCAAGCACCCTCACATTCCTGTTCACCGACCTTGAGGGCAGCACCCGTCTCTGGGAGCGCTTCCCGCAGCCGATGAATCGTGCGCTGGAGCGCCATGACTCGATCCTGCTGACCGCCGTGGCGGCTGCGGGCGGGCAGGTGGTCAAGATGACCGGCGATGGTCTGATGGCCGTCTTCGGATCAGCAGCTGAGGCGGTCCGCGCGTGCCTGGCGGCCCAGCGGGGACTGGTCGAAGAGCCCTGGCGGGAGACCGGAGTCCTGCGGGTGCGGATGGGGCTGCACTCTGGCGAGGCACAACGGCGGGGGGACGATTACTTCGGTCCTGCGGTGATCCGCAGCGCGCGGATCATGGCGGTCGGCCACGGCGGCCAGGTGTTGCTATCCGGCGCCTCGGCCGCGCTGGTCGCCGATCAACTCCCGGACGGTGCCGCCCTCGTGGACCTCGGCGCCCATCGGCTCAAGGATCTGGGACGGCCCGAGGAGCTCTTCCAGCTGATTCACCCGGCGCTCCCTCACGACTTTCCGCCGCTGGCGGTGCCCGACCGGCGACCCAACAACCTGCCCACCCAGGCCTCCACGTTCATCGGACGCGAGATCGAGTTGCGCGAGATCCACGCCCGCATCGAGCGTGAGTCGGTGCGCCTGCTTACCCTCACGGGTCCGGGCGGGACCGGCAAGACCCGCCTCGCGCTCCGGGTGGCCGCCAATGAGATCGACCGGTTCGATCATGGCGTCTTTTTCATCGACCTCTCCGCCATCCGCGACACTCAGGCCGTCCTGGCCAGCATCGCCCGGACCATCGGCCTGACTGAAACAGCTGACCGGCCACTGCTGGCCGACCTCGAGCGGCAGCTTCGCGACCAACGCGTCCTGCTTGTCCTGGACAACTTCGAGCAGGTGATGGCGGCCGCGCCCACGGCAGTCGAGCTCCTCGCGAGATGCCCGAGGCTGAAGCTCCTGGTGACCAGCCGCGAGGCGCTGCACGTACGCGGCGAGCAGCTGTACGCCGTCCCACCCCTCTCTTTGCCCCAGGCAGCGGGCGAGCGGACCAACGTCGCGGACCTGGCCAAGTACGAGGCCGTCCAGCTGTTCGTCGAGCGCGCTCAGGCGGTCAAGCCCGACTTCCGCCTGACCAACGAGAACTCGACAACCATCGCCGACATCTGCCTGCGCCTTGACGGCCTGCCGCTGGCGATCGAGCTGTCGACAGCGCGGATCAATCTGTTCTCACCCGAGGAGCTCCGCGAGCGACTGAGCAGTCGGTTGGCTCTGCTGCGCAGCGGCCCGCGGGATCTGCCGTCGAGGCAGCGGACGCTCCGCGCCACGATCGAATGGAGCTACCAGCTTCTGGAGCCGAGCGAACGTAGGCTCTTCGAGCTGCTCGCGGTTTTCTCCGGCGCCAGGCTCGAAGCTGTCGAGGCCGTCGCGGAGGAGCTGGAATGGGTGACCGAGATGGGCGGGGATACCCTCGACGGCCTCGCCTCGCTGCTGGACAAAAGCCTCATCCGCAAGTTGCAGCCGGACGACGCCGCCTCCCGGCTGCTCATGCTGGAGACGATCAAGGAGTATGCATCGGAACGGCTCGACGAGCTGCCCGAATTCGCTGCGGCCGCGCGGCGGGCCCACGCCACTTACTTTGCCGACTTCGCCAAGCGGCAATGGCAGGACCTCACCGACCAGCGGCGTGAGGTCGCACTGGCGGCCATGACGGCTGACATTGACAACCTCCGCCTGGCCTGGCGTCACTGGGTAGCCAAGCGTGACCGGGTCCAGCTCAGCAAGCTCGTGGACAGCTTGTGGCTGCTCTACGACGCCAGGGGTTGGTATCAGGAGACGATCGGGCTTACGAGCGACCTGCTGGACATCTTGTCATCGGCATCGGCGACACCGGAGAGGGCGACAGAGGAGATTACGCTCCGGACGAGCCTGGCCAGGGCCTTGATGGCCACCAAGGGATACTCGCGCGAGGTCGAAGAGGCCTACGCGACGGCCCTTGAGCCGTTCGAGGGTCGCGAGCTGCCGCAACTGTTCCCAGTGCTGCGGAGCCTGGCCAGTTACTACATCGCCCAGTCCGAGTTCGACAAGGGAGCCCGGATCGGCAGGGAGATCCTGCAGCTCGCCGATCGGCAGCAGGACACCGGCATGCTGGTGGACGGGCATCTGGTGGTTGGCGTCTGCCTCAGCACAGTGGAAGGCGTACCCGTCGCGCTGGAGCACCTGGACCAGGCAATCGCCCGCCTCAGGACCGAGCCGTCAAGTTCCCGGCCATTCCGTCTGGGCAACGAGGCTGGCCCGACGTGCTTTACCACCTCCGCCTTCTTCCTCTGGATGCTTGGCTACCCCGACAAGGCGGTTGCGCGGGCCAAGGAGGCCATTACTTTGGCCACTCAGTTGCAGCACCCATACACCCATGCCTACGTGGAGTTCCACTGCGGCCTGCTGCGTCTGTGGCTGCGTCAGCCCGAGCTCGCCAGGGAGCACGCCGTCGAGGTACTGCAAGTCGCGCAGCAGTGCAACTTTCCCATCTGGAGCGCTCTAGGGACCTGCCTGCACGGCATGGCCGACGCCGAGCTCGGGCGGGCCGAGGAAGGGTTGGCGCAGGTCAATGAGGGGATTGCGCAGTATCAGCAGATGCGGACACCGCCGGTGTTCTGGCCTCAGCTCGTGGCCATCAAGGCAGGGGCACACGGGCTTGCCGGCAAGGTGGCGGAGGGACTCGTGCTGCTCGACGAGGCCCTGGAGCTCGCCGCCCACGGCTACACATCATCGATTCCCGAATTCAGCATGCTCAAGGGCGACCTGCTCACGGTCGCCGGCGCTGCCGACGCCGACTCGGCGCGCTGGTTCCAACGCGCGTTCGACGGTGCTGCAAATCGGGGCGTCAGGATGACCCAGCTGCGGGCCGCGCTCAGGCTGTGCCGCCTCTGGCGGACCCAGGGCAGGGACAACGCCGACCGGCTGCTGCGCACTGTGTACGACACCTTCACCGAGGGCTTCGCGACCGCGGACTTGACCGAAGCCAGGGGCCTCCTCGAGAGTCTGCCGTCTCAGTCAACTGGCTGAGCCGGGCGGCCCTACGAACCCGGTCTTGGCGCCACGGCATCGGGTGGAAATCGCGGCCGACGATGGGAAGCGACGACGGTCGTCATTCCTCCCACATCCGGCCCGGAAGCCGCGTGGTGACCTCTTGGAGGAGCCAGCTGTTGCCATCCGGATCGCTGAAAGAGGCGTAGGAGAGATAGGAGCGATGTTCCGGGTCCGGGCCTGGAAGAAGCTGGCCCCCGTCGCGGTGGAACACCTCGCTGACCTCGACGCCGCGGCTGATGAGATCCTCACGCGCCGCCTCGATGTCGGAGACGACGAGTTCCGTACGCTGAGCGGAGCCGGGCGCGGCTGTCGTGAGGCCCTTCCCGAATGAGATCGAGCACCCCGAGTGCGGTGGCGTCAGCTGGACCGCCCGGATGTCGTCGCCAACGGCGAAATCGGCGTCGAGGCGCCATCCCAGGCTCTGATAAAAATCCTTGGCCCGATCGACATCGGAGACGGGCAACGTCACGACCTCGAGCTTCATGTCCACGCCGAGAGTGCTCGGCGTCTGGCCCGTCGGTTCGGTGCTTTGGTCGGTGCTGGCCATGTGACCTCCATTGATTACCGTGGCCAGCAAAGTAGCGCGCTTTGCTTGGGCTCGCGCCCGTGGATGTCCCGGGTTGGCACCCCGGGATGCCGGTCATCAACCCCTCCGATCCTCAGGCCAGCGCCAGTTCGGATGCGCGGCGAGCGATTACAGGGCGCCCTTCTGCCCGTTTTCCGGCCGGGTGCGCTACGAGGAGCTGCGCGTCGACATCGCAGCTGAGCTTGCCCTCGCGGCGTTGGACATCAGAACTTCTATGACACCTCATCGGTTGAGAACAAAGGTGATGTCGTCGATGTAGCAGTAGCTCCAGTCCTCGCCAGGCTCGGCCGAGCGGATGACGGGGTGGCCGATACTGCGGGCGTGCGCGGAGGCGTGCTTGCTAGGCGAGTCGTCGCAGCAGCCAATATGCGCGCAAGAGTGGCACATGCGCAGGTGCACCCACCAACCGCCGCTTGCGAGGCACTCCTCGCAGCCATCGATGCTTTCGGGCAGCTCTGTGAACTGGATGCTGTCGAGATGTGAGCAGCTGACGGTCATAGTGCGGGAGCCTTCCACCAGCGCCAGCGTCGCAGGAACCAGAACATGCTCAGCTCGCAACGCGCGCACGCTCGGCCGCGAACCGTTCCGGACTCCACCTATTCCAGCCGTGGAACGGAGAGCGGTCGCCGGCATCCCAGGCCTCGCGAAGTCCAGGCGTGCTCAGATCCCAGTCGGGCCGGATCTCGCGCGTCACGGCGCGCAGATCCTGCCGCAGGTCCTCAACGGACGGGCGGCCCCAGAACCAGTAGCCGTTGTAGACGCTGTGGATGACGAGCCCAGGCTTGAGCACGAGCGTGTGCGGGATCATCGGGTCGTGCTCCGGGTCGGTGTATTCCTGGATCTCGAGGTCCTGCTGGACCATGCGTCCCGGATCGGAGAGGAAGGGCCACGGAGCACCGACAGACGCGCGGAATTCCTGGATCGTGTGATGGTCGTCGGTGGCGATCGTGGCGATCTGGGTGTACGCGACGGCGATCTGCGGATAGAGGGAGGCGAGCTCGAGGTGCTGCCGGTGCTCCTTCGGGCAGTAATGGCCTCGCGCCAGCGTGAGGATCATTGGGTCGTCACCTTGCAACTCGCTCAGCCTCTGCATGGTCTCGGTGTGGTCAGGCAGCTCGTAGTCGGGAAAAATGCCGCCGGGCACGATGTCGGAACGCATGGGCTGACTCCTTCGGTGGGTTCGTTGTCAAGCGTGGTCCGACGGGTCACTTGATCGCGCCCGTTGAAGTCCCTGGTCGATCCCCCGCTGGGATGCCGAGTCAGAGCCGGACCGACGAGCGGATGGAACGCGAACGAGGAAATTCCGCGGCCTGCACTAGGTGCTCGCGTCGGGCCGGCCACCGTCGGCAAAGGCGACCCGCAGCTGCCTGCGAGAGCTGATGCCGAGCTTGTTGAACACCTTGCGAAGGTGCCATTCGACGGTTCGGACGCTGATGAAGAGTTGCGCGCCGATCTCTGGGTTCGACAGGCCGTCGCGGGCGAGGCGAGCGATCTGAGCTTCCTGTGGAGTTAGGTCGTCGCGCGTCTCGACGTTCCGCCTATGCACGGTTGCGCCGGTGGCCAACAGCTCTCGCCGAGTGCGTTCGGCGAAGCTCTCCATGCCCATCGCGCTGAACAGCTCGTAGGCGACGTTCAATTCGTGGCGGGCGTCGATCCGCCGGTTCGCCCGTCGAAGCCACTCGCCGTACAAAAGGTGAGTGCGGGCAAGCTCGGCCCGCACCCGCGTTCGGCTCAGATGCTCGATCGCCTTGCGGAACGGGTCCTCGGCGGTCGGGCCTTCGCTCAGGAGGGCTCGTGAGCGGGCCTCGATCCCAAGCGCCCAGTCGGATCCGGTCGCCTGTGCTTTCCTAGCCAGGCGATCCAGAGCGTCCGTCGCCAGATCGGTTCTTCCAGTTCGGGTGGCCGGCTCCACAAGTTCGCTTAACCCCCAATTCTCCGCGACGACCTCGTGGTAGTCACTGGCGGACCGTGCGGCGGTTACCGCCTCTTCATATTGGCCCAAGCCGTTGCAGAGGACCGCCCGCGTGTACTCACAAATGGCGAGACCGATTCCTTCGCCTCGGGCGCCTGCATCGCGAGTTGTGATCTCGATCAGTTCTTTGGTCTCGCGCACGTCACCTCGCCACGCGTGGAGGATCAATGCGCCGTATGGCGCCGAACTGATACCGGTCACCTCCTCTACCGACTCGGTCTCGGCGACCGTCGCCGCGCCGGCCGCGAGATCACCGCAGAAAACGAGCACCGGTGTACGCGCACTCAGAGCCAGCGCTAGTTCGCTGAGCGTGCCTGTCTTCCGAGCTATCTGCACGTTGTGATGCGACAAGAAATCCGCGCTGTCGTCGTCCCATAGCTCCAGAGCTACGACGCAGCCCTGCCACAACCACCGCAGCCTCTCCTTGGGGGAGCTTCGAGCGCCGGAGAGTTTCTGCAAGGCGTCCTGGCAAACTGGAACGCCTGTCTCGTAGTCGTCCGTCAGCGCGACGAGCCCCTCCAGCAGCAGGTCAGCAGCCGTGGGCTCGTGCTCGGTTCGGCGCGGCACGGCACGAGCAGCGCGTGCGATCTCGGGCAGGCCGATGGTGTCATTGAGCCGGGCTCCGAACAGCGCGGCGGAGAAGGCGTCGAGGTAGGTCTCGCGCGCGAGATTGATATCGAGTGGCTCGAGACGTCTGGCAGCTGCGAGTAGCAGGGTGGTCGCTTCGGTGCCGCGGCTTGATGCGAACGCGAGCTGGGCGCGTAGCAGGTCGATGCGTGCGCGTTGCGACTCGTCGACCGGCCCGTCGCTGGCGGTGGTGATCAGGGTCCGGGCAGCGTCGAACGCACCCGCCTGCACGTTGGCGAAGGCGGCATCGAGCGCCCGCTGAACGCGCCGCGTTGGATCGGGCGTCAGTTCGGTTGCGCGGGTGAGAAAGGCGGCGGCGGCAGCGACCCCTCCGCGTGCTTGCGCCCGCCCGGCGGAGCGCTCGAGCTCGGCGGCGACCTCCTCGTCCAGCCCCGGCGTCGCTCGGGCGCGATGCCAGGCACGCCGATCCGGGTCCGCCTCGGCGTCCGTGGCCTCGGCGAGCGCGAGATGTACGCGCCGCCGTGCCTCGGCAGTGGCCGCACGGTACGTAGCCGACCGGACCAGGGGATGGGCAAACTCGACGCGCCAACCCACATGGAGCAGCCCAGCATCCACCGCCGGGGAGGCTGCAGCCAGGTCGATGCCGAGCGTCTCCGCCGAACGATGGAGCAGCAAACGGTCGCCGATGGGCTCCGCGGCCGCGGCGAGTACGAGCAGTTGCGTGTCAGAGGGGAGTACCCGAAGGCGCCGGACATAGCTTTGCTGGATTTTGCTTGCTACCAATTGGCTGCCGGGCAGCCCGAATCCACCGGCGAGATCTGTGGCCCTCCAGCTGCGCGGCAGCTCAAGCAGCGCGAGCGGATTGCCGTGGCTTTCGCTGACGATCTGGTCGCAGACCGCGGCATCGAGCGGCCCGTACACGTTGTCAAGCAGCAGTGCCCGGGCATCGCTGTCGCCGAGCCCCTGGATGGATAAGTCAGGCAGCCCGGCAAGGACATCGTCTCCGAGGCCCGTACGCACTGCGCACACCAGCGCGATCCGCTCGGCGAGGAGGCGACGGCAGACAAAAGCGAGGATCTGTGCGGAGGCCTGGTCGAGCCACTGCGCATCGTCGACGATGCAGACCAGGGGCTGCTGCTCGGCGGCGTCTGCCAGAAGGCTTAGCGTCGCTAGCCCGACCAGAAACCGGTCGGGTGCGGCGCCGACGCCAAGTCCGAACACGGTCGCGAGCGCCTCGCGCTGCGGCGGGGGCAGCCTGTCGAGATGATCCAACAGCGGTGCGCACAGTTGATGGAGACCGCTGTAGGCCAGCTCCATCTCCGACTCCACTCCGACAGCTGTCGCCACACGCCAGCCGGCGACCTGGTGGGACAGGTAACTCAGCAACTTGCTCTTGCCGACGCCCGCGTCGCCGCGCAGGACCATGACGCGGCTAGTCCCTGACACGACGTCGGTCAGAAGACCGTCAAGCGCTTCGCACTCGCTACGGCGTCCGAAGAGTGTCGCGCCGCCCGTACCTGCTTCAGCAGCCAACGCCGACCTCCGCTGTGTCGAACCGGCAGCTGGCTTCGCCCCCGCAGCGAGTCGCGCAAGTGCGGGAACCACCATCGTTGAAGCCGAGCCTGCTTCATCGGCAGTCTCCGTCGGGCGGAATAAACCCTTCGGACAAGGACCCCAGATGAGCTAATACCAAGTGGATCCTACGCCTTGAGCGCGCCTTGACCTTGTCCGCGCCGGCGTCGCGCCTGTGCTAGGCGCTCGCGAGCAGTCCGCCGTGCTCAGGGAGGGCTCCTCGAAGCTCCCTTCGGGACGTGATGCCGAGCTTGGTGAAGACCTTGCCCAGATGCCATTCGACCGTGCGCGCGCTGAGGAAGAGCTGCGCGCCGATCTCCGGGTTCGACAGGCCGTCCCGGGCGAGCCGGGCGATCTGGTGCTCCTGCGGAGTGAGCTGCTCGCGCACTTCGATGCTGCGCTTTCGCACGTTGTCTCCTGTGGCGGTCAGCTCGCGGCGTGCGCGTTCGGCGAACGCCTCCATGCCGATCGCGACGAACATGCCGTGGGCCGTGCGCAGCTGTTCTCGCGCGTCGAAGCGTCGGCCCTCGCGGCGCATCCACTCCCCGTAGAGCAGATGCGCACGGGCGAGCTCCGGACGGACTTGCGTACGGCTGAGCCGATCGATCGATTCGCGGTAGGGCGCCTCGGCGGTCGCGCTGTCGCTCAGTAGCGCCCGGCAGCGGGCTTCGATGCCGAGCGCGAACTCGGTGCCGGCAGGTTGCGTCGTCTCCGCCAGCCGGTTCAGCGCATCCCGTGCGAGCTCCGTTTCGCCTACGCGCGTGGCCGCCTCAACGAGCTCGGCCAGCGCCCACATAGATTCCCAGGGATCGATCGCATTCGCGGTCACCTCGTGGGCTGCCGATGCCGCCAGGTCGTAGCGGGCGAGGCCGTTGTTCAGGACCGCGGCCGCCCAGTACGCAACCATCACGGCGATGCCCTGCCCTCCGGCCGTGCCCTGCTGGATCGTGGCCTCGATCAACGGTGTGGCCTCGGCTTCCCGCCCTTGCAATGCCAGGAGCCTGAGCACCGCGAAGGGCGGGACCTGGCTCCCAGTCGCCATCGCCACGCTGTCGCTCTCCGCAAGGAGTAAGGCGGCGCCCGCGAAGTCACCGAGCCACGCCCTTTCCAGTGCCAACGAGTGCAGGTGGATCGGCAGCTCCCCAAGCGCCCCGGTGTCGCGGACGAGCTGGACCTTCCGTTCGTAGATCGCGATAGCGCCCTCGGAGTCCCATGTGGCCGAGCTGGCGGCCGGGGCGAGCCAGCCCCAGCGCAGCATGTCCTCCACCGACAACTGCAGGACTGCCTTCGCAGCTCGCTGCAAGATCGGCGTCGCGGCAGCGCGATCGTCGGTGGTCAACAAGGCGAGCCCTTCAAGCACCAGGTCGAGTGGATGCGGAGCTGCGGGTAGGGGTGGAAGCGCCCGGACCGCCTGGCAGATCTCGAGGAGGACGCCCCCTCCCCCGAGATGATTGGCGGTGATGGCCGCACCCCAGGCGGTCAGGTAGGCCCTGCGAGCGAGCTCGAGATCGAACGGTTCAAGGCATCTTGCGGCTTTCAGGAGCAGCGGGGCAGCATCGTTGCCGTAGGCCGAGGCCACGGCAACGTGGCCTCGGAGGAGCGCGGCTTGCGCGCTCTGGAAACCGTCGAGCGGGTAGGCCTCTGCCGTCGCAATGAGCCCGAGAGCCGCATCGAACGCGCCGGCCTGGAAACTCGCCTGCGCCGCGGCCAGCGCGCGCTCTGCACGCCGCGCCGGGTCCACGGTCAGCGCGACGGAGCGCTGCAGGAACGCGGCCGCCGCTGCGACTCCGCCGCGAGCCTGTGCCCGGCCGGCCGAACGCTCGAGTTCGGCGGCGACTCCTTCGCCGGGTGCCGGCGTCGCTCGAGCTCGGTGCCAGGCGCGCCGGTCCGGGTCCGTCTCGGGGTCGGTTGCTTCGGCGAGGGCGCGATGTACGAGGTGCCGGTCCTCGGCGGCGGCCGAGCGGTAAACCGCAGATCGTACGAGCGGATGCGCGAACTCCACGCGCCCACCGATTGTGAATAGACCCCCGTCAACCGCAGGGTCGGCTGCGGCCATGTCGACGCCGAGCGTCTCCGCGGCGCGCTGGAGCAGCACTGGGTCGCCGAGCGGCTCTGCGGCTGCGGCGAGGACCAGCAGTTGCGTCTGGGAAGGGAGCAGGCGAAGGCGCCGCGCGTAGCTCTGTTCGATTTTGTCGACCACCGGTTGACTGCCCGGCAGCCCGAATCCACCGGCGAGGTCTGCAACGTTCCAGCTGCGCGGTAGCTCGAGGAGCGCGAGCGGATTGCCGTGGCTTTCGCTGACGATCTGGGCGCAGACCGCGGCGTCGAGCGGCCCGTACACGTTGTCAAGCAGCAGCGCCCGGGCATCGCTGTCGTCAAGTCCGTGGAGGGACAACTCAGGGAGCCCGGCAAGGACCTCGTCACCGATGCCCGTCCGTACTGCGCACACCACAGCGATCCGCTCAGCAAGTAGGCGGCGCGCGACGAAACCTAGGATCTGCGCCGAGGCGCGGTCGAGCCATTGCGCGTCGTCCACGATGCAGACCAGCGGCCGCTGTTCGGCGACGTCTGCGAACAGCGTCAACGTCGCGAGCCCCACCAAGAACCGATCCGGAGGGGCACCGGTGCTGTGACCGAACACCTTCGCGAGGGCTTGCCGTTGCGGGACCGGCAGCTGGTCGAGGTTATCCAGCATCGGTCCGCAGAGTTGGTGGAGTCCGCTGTAGGCCAGCTCCATCTCCGACTCGACTCCGACGGCCGTCGCGACGTGCCAACCGGCGATCTGCTCCGATAGATAACGCAGTAACGCGCTCTTGCCAACGCCCGCGTCCCCCCGCACGACCATAACCCGACTCTGACTGGCCAGGGCGTCGGTCAGGAGCCGATCCAGCGCCTCACACTCGCTTCGACGTCCAACGAGCCTCGAACGTTGAACCCGATCCTGGCTCATGGGCGGCCTCCAGGCGCCAGCACTTTCGAGCAACGACCCCAGCAAAGCGGGTACCGAAAACGATCGTACGGCCTGCTCGACGACCAGGGCCACTACCAGGGACTTCCACGGGTGCGACTCAGGCGTCGAAGCACGAGGGTGGGTCTTTGACGGGAACACAAAGGGAGGTCGGTATGAGCACGACGCAGGTCAGCGGCGAGGCGAGCGAGAACGCGAGCGTCAAGAACGTGGACATGAAGCTCGAAGTGGTCACAATTCCGGTGTCGGATATCGACCGCGCGACGGAGTTCTACGTCGGTCTCGGATGGCGGCAGGACGTCACGCCGCCTGGCTCTGGCATTGTCCAGCTAACGCCGTCCGGCTCCAGCTGCTCGGTCCAGTTCGGCACGAACCGAACGTCGGCAGAGCCGGGATCAGCCCAGAACACGTTCTTGATCGTCACCGACATCGAGGCTGCCCATGACTACCTGCTAGGGCGCGGTGTTGAGGTGAGCGAGGTCTTCCACCTCAGCCCGGATGGCCCGGTCGGCGGCGCCGCTCCCGAGCATGCCAGCTACGGCTCCTTGGCCACGTTCAGGGATCCGGACGGCAACAGCTGGCTGCTCCAGGAGATTACGACCCGACTGCCTGGCCGTGTCGACGCTGCCGCGACAACCTTCGGCTCGGCGAGTGATCTAGCTAATGCAATGCGGCGTGCGGCGGCCGCGCATGGCGAGCATGAAAAGCGCATCGGACAGGCAGACGAGAACTGGCCGGACTGGTACGCGGCGTACATGGTGGCGGAGCAGGCCGGGACGGAACTCCCGACGTGACCGACTACGACGTGATCGTCGTCGGCGGCGGATCGCCGGGTGAGCACTGCGCGGGGGCGCTCGCCGAAGGCGGCCTGCGTGTCGCGCTCGTCGAGCGTGAACTCGTCGGTGGTGAGTGCTCGTATTGGGCCTGCATTCCGTCCAAAACGCTGCTGCGTCCCGGCGAGGCCGCGCACGCCGCGAACGAGGCGGCCGCATTGGCGAAGGTCGACGTCGACGCTGCCCTTGCGTGGCGGGACTTTATGGTCTCGAACTACTCCGATGCCGGCCAGGAGCGCTGGCTAGCTGACAGCGGCATCGACCTGTTTCGTGGCACTGGCCGTCTGGCTGGGCCCGGTGTCGTCGAAGTGGACGGCGTCCGCCATACCGCCGACCACGTCGTCCTGGCGAACGGTGCGGATCCGGCAATCCCGCCGATCCCCGGCCTTCGCGGGCTCCAGGGGATCTGGACGAACCGGGAGGTTACCGGGATGAAGGCTGTCCCGCGCCGGATGCTCGTGCTCGGCGGGGGGCCGGTCGGGGTCGAGATGGCGCAGGCGGTCTGTCGATTCGGTGGTGAAGTCGCGCTCGTCGAGGGCGCTCCGAACCTGCTCCCGCGCGAGTCGGGGCCGCTCGGCGAGGCACTCGCCGAGGTGCTGCGGCGCGACGGCGTCGAGCTGTTCCTCGGTGTCAAGGCGGCCGCAGCGCGACGCGAAGATGGCGAGTATGTCCTCGACCTCGGTGGCAGCGGCGAGTTGCGCGGAGATCGGCTGCTGGTTGCCACGGGCCGACGGCCGCGTGTCGACAACATTGGGCTGGAGTCCGTGGGCGTGAAAGCCGACGGACGAGGCGTCCCGGTCGATTCGCGGCTTCGCGCGAGCGAGCGGTTATGGGCGATCGGCGACATCACCGGCATCTGGCCGCTCACCCACGTCGGTAAGTACCAGGGCGAGGTCGTTGCTTCGAACATCCTCGGCGAGCCGCGAGAGGCTGACTATGACGCTGTCCCGCGGGTCGTCTTCACCGACCCGCAGGCGGCTGCCGCCGGCGCGACCGATGGTCGCTTCAGCGGGACAGCACGGCTGTCGGAGCTCGCGAAGACCGAGACTTACACACGCGCGTACGCCGAGAGCAACGGGTTCTTGACTCTGCTCGCCGACGGCAAGCGTTTGACCGGTGCGTACGCGCTGGGACCCGAGGCTGGCGAGTGGCTTCAGCAGGCGACGTTGGCGATTCGCGCCCGCGTACCGATCGAGGTCCTGCGCGACACGATCCAGCCGTTTCCGACTTTCTCCGAGATCTACGTCGCGGCACTCAAGTCGCTGCGCGGGGAGATCGCGGCCACGCGGCAGCCGGTGGAAATGGCCAGATGAATGCGACGCCGGTCGTTTGCTGATCTGTCGCAACCTCAACCCAAGGAGGAACCATGGTGACCTCGCCCGCCCCTTCGCCCGCGCAACGCGAGCGGGGACTGCTCGGGCAAACCCTCGTGGTGATTGGCGGCAGCGCCGGTATCGGGTTCGAGACGGCCCGGCTCGCGCGCGAGGAGGGAGCCGAGGTGATCATCACGGCGCGTAACCCGGACCCCCTACACCGTGCCGGCCTAGAGCTCGGCGCGAGCATTGCGGCCTTCGACGCCACCGACTTCGACCGGCTCAAGAGGTTCTTCGACGAGCTGCCCGCACCGATTGACCATGTGCTGGTTACCGGCCCAGGTCCTTACTATGCGCCGTTCTCGGAGTTCGACACCGAAGAGCTACGCCACGACGTCGATGCTCATCTCTTACTGCCGCTGCAGATCGCTCGGAACTCGGTGGGCAAGGTCCGGCCGAAAGGGACACTGCTCTTCATGGGCGGCACCGGCGGTCGCCGCACGGCGCCGGGCTTCTACTTCATCTCGGCACTCACAGCTGCACTTCCCGCTATGACGAAGAACCTCGCACTCGAACTTGCGCCGGTCCGCGTGAACCTGATCGCCGCCGGATTTGTCGACACACCATTGTCGGCGACGCTCCTGGGCGACCAACTGGACGCGCGCCGGGAGCAGCTCCGGACCACGTTGCCAATCCGACGCGTCGTCGGGCCGGCTGACATCGCTGCGCTCGCGATCCACATCATGATCAACACGGCGCTCACCGGCGCGACCTTCGACATCGACGGTGGTCAGCAACTCGTCGGAGCCTGATGCGGGACGGAGTAGCGATGGGGGACTTTGGCCCAGGCAAGAGGTACGGCTCACCCGAGGTCAGGCGATCGAGTGAGTCCCTCAGCCGCCAGTGAGAAACGCATTGACGTGGTCTGCGAATAGTTCTGGGTACTGGTTGAGGAAGCCGTGCCCCGCGTCCGGATAGATACGTAGTTGCGCATTCGGGATGTGGTGCGCGAGCAGGTAGCTGTTCTCGGTGATCATCATTGTGTCGTTGTCGCCGTTCGCGACCAACGTCGGCTGGGTGATCGCCCCAAGACGCGTGAGCTTCGACGGGTCAAGCGTCGCTCCCTCGATTGCGACCGAGCGGTTCTCAGCATCCAGCGCGCTGCCGGTGTTCGGCAGCGAGGCAGAACCCGTCGCTGAGCTCGGTCATCCCACTTGTATTAGTCGCGGGCATGTCGCTGCTCCCTTCCATGGCGACTACGTCTGTTCCGCTGTTTTCGCGCCGTAGTTCCGGGCTTCGACGGCCTTGACGGTGGTTGCCAGCGCCTTTCCCAGGACCCGCTTGCCGAAGATCCCGAGGACGATCCCAAGCATCCGACCCTTGAAGGTTTTGCCCTCACGTACCACGACGACGTCTATATCGGTCGTCTCGTTGGGATGCCGCGTCAGGGTATAGGTGTGGCCCGAGGCGCCTCCCCACACGTTGGAGTCGGTGGTCGTCAGGACGACATGGTTGGGATCGGACCAGTCGTAACGCAGGCGTTCCCATACACCACCGGAGCCCTCCGTGACGTCGGCGTAATCGGGGCCCTGGCTGTGCACTTTGAGGTCATCGTCGGCGCTGTTAGGGAACAGCTTCGAGCGGCCGGGCCCGAAGTCGGTGAGCCCGGCAACGAACTGTTCGGGCGTCGCGGTCGTCGTCTGGTGGAGATGGATCGTGGACATGGCGTGCTCCTTGGTGGGGTCTCTACTGCGTACTAACAGCCTTCTCGGTTCGGGCGACACTCGCCCCACTGGAAGACCCTGGTTGGTCAGGCGAAGGCCGCGGTCGACGCCAGCCAGCGGCCTGCAGCGCTGTGAGTCCGGACTCGGGACTGCCGAAATTCGTTAGGCGTTTGTCATCTCAGGATGGCAAACAGGGGTCAAATCACCTCACGAAGCACTCGTTTCCCATCGCAAGACGGGAAACGTGGGTGCTCGGCTGTGATCATTGCAGTCGCGGGTCCCAGTTCATCGGCGGCGCGCCTGTCGCAGCCCAGGGGCGGGCGAGCTCCCGATGCCGGGAGCGATGAGGTGACGCTCCGCCCAACGCCTGATCTGCTCCAGGGCCGGTAGCAGCGCGCGACCAGCTTCGGTGAGGGTGTAGGTCACTGACACCGGTGGTCCCTCCGCGACTGTTCGGGCGAGGAGCCCGGCCTCTGTCAGCTCGCCCAGGCGGTCGGAGAGAACCGAGTCACTGATGCCGGGGACCGCCCGAGCTAGCGCCCGGAACCCGACCGGCCCAGAGCTCAACGTCCCGAGCAGCACTCCGGTCCACCGCTTGCCGAGCAGGTCGAACGCCCGCACCAGCGACGCGTCGGCGGCAACGCAGTCATCCGCCCGGATGGCGGTACGCGCGGTGTTCTGGGCGACCATGGAACAATACTAGCTTTACTGATGTTACTACGAAACCAGTAGCGCCTAGGATGATCGGAGTCCGTTGGGAGCATGACAAACTCCACCACACCCACGATCGCAGTGCTGGGAGCCGGTCACGTCGGGCCGGCCATTGCCCGGCTTGCACTCGACGCCGGCCACAGCGTCGCGATCGCTACCTCGGGCAACCCAGGTGACTTGGCTCTGGTCACGCAGCTGTTGATTCCCGGAGCTGAACCCCTCTGGCCGGCCGACGCCATCGCCCGGGCTGACATCGTCGTACTCGCGATGCCGCTGCATCGCTTCCTACGGATGGACCCGGATGCCCTGTCCGGAAAGCTTGTGATCGACGCGATGAACTACTGGCCACCCACCGACGGCAGGCTTCCGTCCCCCTTCAACGACGAGAGCATCGGGACAAGCGAGGTCGTCGCGGAACGGCTCCACGACGCCGCCGTGGTCAAAACTCTCAACCACGTCGGCTACCACGAGCTCGAGACCTATGCCAGGCCCTCCGGCTCCGTAGATCGGCGCGCGCTGGGCGTCGCAGGCGACGATCCCGACGCCGTAGAAACGGTCAATACCTTCGTCGACCGCATCGGATACGACCCCGTTCCGGTAGGACCGCTCAGCGCCGGCCGGATACTGCAACCCGGTGGTCCAGTGTTCGGCACAGTGCTGCGCCGGGAGGACTTCGAGCGGGCGGTTCACAGTCCCGCCGAACAGCACAGGGCCCTCGGCCGCGCCGAACACTATGAGCGGAGCGCCTGACATGACCGACCAGCGCATTAGCTCGACAGCTGCTGGTGGCAAGGAGACCGGGTTCCCGCTGGTGCTCGGGCTCGATACCTTCGGGGACCGTACCAACACAGCCGACGGCCAGCCGCTGTCGCATGCTCAGACGATTCGCAATGTAGTGGAGGAAGGTGTCCTGGCCGAACAGGTCGGGGTCGACTTCTTCGGCATCGGCGAGCACCACACCGACTACTTCCCCATGCCAGCCGGTGACGTCGTGCTCGCCGCTATCGCGGCGCGCACCCAACGGATCCACCTGGGCTCTGCCGTCACTGTCCTCAGCTCGGACGACCCGGTCCGAGTGTTCCAGCGCTACTCGACTTTGAACGCCCTTTCGAGCGGTCGGGCTGAGGTGATCCTCGGCCGCGGGTCCAGCATCGAGTCGTTTCCGTTGTTCGGTTATGACCTGGCCGACTACGAGCAGCTGTTTGAGGAGAAGACGGCGCTCTTCGCTCAGCTGCTCGAAGGTGGTCCTGTGACATGGCAGGGTACGACGAGGCCGGCGCTGCGCGATCAGGACGTCGTCCCCCACCTCGAGGACGGACAGCGCCTTACCACCTGGGTTGGCGTGGGTGGCAGCCCTCAGTCGGTCATTCGCGCTGCCCGCCTCGGCCTCTCGTTGATGCTGGCGATCATCGGTGGACGCCCGGCGCGCTTTGCGCCGTTCGCAGCGCTGTTCCAACAGGCACTGGCTAACTTTGGCCGACCGCCGCTTCCCGTCGGCGTGCACGGACCCGGTCACGTTGCGCCAACAGACGAGCAGGCACGTGAAGAGTTCTGGCCGCACTGGCGCGAGTTGATCAGGCTCGTCGCCGTCGAGCGCGGCTTCGCGATCCCGACCGAGGAGTCCTTCGCCTACGAGACCGGACCGCAAGGCGCCCTTTATGTCGGATCCCCTGAGACCGTCGCGCAGAAGATCGCCGCTAACCTGCACACCCTGGATGCCACACGCTTCGACCTGAAGTACGGCGCCGGCGGCCTGGCCCACGAAACCCTTATGACCAACATCGAGCTGTACGGCCGCGAGGTCATCCCACGCGTCCGTGAGTTGATGAAGGAATGACCCACGCATCGCTGATGTGATCGCGGTGGTCTGCGCCGAAATGGGCGTAAGCATGTCCCTCAGGCACCAGGCAGAGGCTCGTGATCACCGGGTTAGCGGCTGGTCACTGTGAGGGCTGCAGCAGGCCGAGCTGTCCTATGGTTCCGATGGTGTCGACAACACCCCAGTGCTGCCG
>Ga0075425_100000909_pt1 | contig 28373 bp, 32 predicted proteins | sample SoiMethybrSBSTD4_FD_75300 | JGI IMG/M metagenome (GOLD analysis project Ga0075425, IMG submission 75300) | Bulk soil microbial communities from a Populus tree surrounding site in Tennessee, USA - Soil MetaG P. TD hybrid SBSTD4 | ecosystem: Environmental > Terrestrial > Soil > Tree plantation...
GCGGCAACCATCACAGTCCCGAGACCACGATCGAGCGGCTAGCCGAGCTCCCCGGCATCGGCCGGTGGACGGCGCATTACATCGCCATGCGCGCTCTGCGCTGGCCGGACGCTTTTCCCAAGGAGGACATCGCCGTGCGCAACAATCTCGGCGGGGTTACATCCAAACAAGCCGAGACAATGTCCCAGGCCTGGCGCCCCTGGCGCAGCTACGCCGTGCTCCATATCTGGAAACATCCGAGGCCGCCGGCAAACGGGGTAGGACCGGAATGATCCGCACCGCGGCGCCGTTGCAGCTACCACGATAGATCATTTCTTTTCATGCGAATCGTCGAAAATCCTTCGTCACGCGGTAGTGCTCGGTTTCGGTGTAAGCGATTTCTCGTATGGCATCGCCGTCGACGCTCATACGGCGACGTTCAAGGCGTCGGCGGCGCGTTGGAGAGGCTTGTCCAACGTCCAAAGCGTGTTTTCCGTGATCAATACCGAAGCGAGAAGATGGACATCGACCCACCCCAGACCCCGACCGAATAGACGCCGCTTTTCCAACATACTCAGGACTTCTTCGTTCTCGACGAGATCCAGCATCGGCAATGCCCTCAGCAAGCCGAGAATCTCCCGCCGGTCCCGCAAAGTCCCGCACGCCAGCTCTCCAACGATAAATGGGTGGCAAAGAACCTGCTCGTCGTACAGCAGGGACCCGAGCTTGTCGCTGCCCAATCGTAAATGTTCGATCCAGACCGAGGTGTCTACGAGGATCATGCCGCGTGTCGGGCGCGCCGCCTGCGCACTGGACGAAGCCCCTTCTGGGTACCGCCTAGGTCGGCTAAACGACGTGCGCTCTCCTTCGAAATCAAGGCCTCGAGCCCTAGACGCACCAGCGAGGTCTTTTGTTTAATGCCCGTCAATTGAGCGGCGTGCCGCAGCAGCGATTCGTCGATATTGAGCGTTGTTCTCATATGCATCAAAATGCCTTATTGATGCATACAAGTCAATCTTGTGCTTAGCGCGACTTACCGCCCCCCTATCTTCCCCCCAACTCCTTCAGCGCCTGGCGCACGTGGGAAAAATCCCTGATTTCATCCAGCGGCCGTTTTTTGTCGCCCAGTCTTTCCATCTGAGCTTCCAGCTCGGCGTCCGTCATCTGGCCATCGCGGGCGAGCGTCTTGAGCTCGACGTCGTAGGAGCGCGCGGCCGCCTCCGGCGTCTGCTGCACCGCGCCCATCATGATGCGGATGGTCTCGTCGCGGTGCTCCTCGATGAATCGGTTCGCCTTGAGCATCGCCCGGATCGTGCGGCGCAGCACCTGCGGGCTCTCTTTGATGAATCGATCGGCGGCGAACAAACCGGAGTTGGGGACGCCGATCTCCGGCGGTCCCGAAATCGCCTTGAGACCCATCTGCTGCAGCGTGAGATCATGCGGGGGCGAGACCGCGACGGCTTGCACTGCGTTGGTCAACACCGCCTGCGCCCTGAGCGTGGGCTCGCCGACGGCGATCGCCTGAACCGAATTGGGATCCACCCCCTTCATGCGCAAAAGCTCCCTCGCGACGATATGATCGCCGCCGTTGACCGAGGCGACGCCGAGCTTCTTGCCCCTTAAATCTTGAATGTCCTTGACGACGTCGGGACGGACCATGAGAAAGTACATGCCCTTCTTCAGCAGGACGAAGACCGTCTTCATCGGCAAGCCCTGCACGATGCCGCGGAACGTGCTGAAGAAGGAGGTCGTAAACGTCACGTCGCCGTTCAGCACCGCCATGGCGCCGAGCCGCGGGTTGATCTGGATGAACTCGACCTCCAGTCCTTCCTCCTTGAGGAAGCCTTTGGCTTGAGCGACATAGTAAGTCGTGTTCGTATTGCTCCGGCTGGAAATCGATATGCGGATCTTCTGGACCTGCGCGCCGGCCGCGACCGCCGAGAGGAAGATGGCGAGCGCCGTCAAAGCCGGAAGCAAGCGTCGGTCGCGGCGGGAACGGTTGGAAGTGTTGAGCCTGTCCAAAAGACTCACGACCTCTTTTCTATTCTCTTACTATTTTCCCTGGCCCATTTCCCGGTAAACGGCGTCGATGAATCCCATTTTATCCAGCTCAGCGACGAGACTCGCATCGACCACGTCGTCGACCGTGACTTTCGCCACCTTGGGATTGAATTTCGCAAGAAAGGCGATCAACGAGGCGACGCCTTCGTTGGTCGGATACGGTTTTCGGATGTTCGCCGCGTAGCCCCGGAGCGCCTTGTAGGCATCGTCGGTCTTGGCGGGGTCGTCGAACTTCAAGTACCGGCCGAGAACGCGCTTCACTTCCGGGCCGTTGCGCTCTTGCGCGATGAAGGCAATCCCCTCGACGATGCCTTTCACCGCCTTGAGCGCCGTATCGCGGTGTTTCGCCAGGTAGGCCTTGCTGCTGTCCAGAGACTCGTGCTGGTAGGGAATGCCGAATTTTCCGAGATAGCCGAGGTCCTTGTATCCTTCCTTGAGCATGAACGGAACGAACGACGGGTCGACGACCGTGGCGTCGATGGCGCCGGCGCGAAGGCCGGCCACCCGGGTCGTCATCGTGCCGCTCTGCACGAACGTGATCTGGTCGCGTTTGGCGTCGAGCTTGAAATGCTCCAGCGCGATTTCGACCGCGGCGTGCGACGAGCTGCCGATGCGGCTGACGCCGATTCTCTTTCCCTTGAGGTCAGCGATGTCTTTCACTTGTTTGGTCGAGATCAGGTTGTATTCGAGCGAGTTCACCAGCCCCATGATGATCGTCTCGCCCGAGCCCGACGCGTTGGAGATGATGGCCGGGGCGCCCGCGTTGTCGGCGATGCCGATTTCCCCCGACGCCAAAGCCTGGGACGTCAAAGTGCCGCTCTCGATCAAGATGATCTCCGCGTCGAGGCCGTGTTTTTTGAAAAACCCTTTCTCGCGCGGAATCCACAGAAACGCCGTGCTCGGGCTGAGCGCGGAGTAGCTCAATCGGATCTTCTCCTGCGCCGAGACTAAGCGGATAGAGCCGGTCAAAAGCGCCAGGGCGAGAACGATAAGGCTGGTCGATCTCAATAGCATCGTCATGGTTCTCTCCTCGGGCGTTCATCACCCGCAAATCATGACAGGTTTCCTATGATATCTTCCCGCGCGCCGCCCGCTTCGAGCGCGAATCGCCTTGTGATGGGAACGGCCGGTGGCATGCAGCGAAGATCAACGGAAAAGACACCCGATTCCTTTTCTCCTATCCAATCCGAAGAACTGGTTGGCGTATTTTTTAAAATGGCCTTCATCGAGGCCCTTGCCCCGTGTTATTACTGCAGTGGTGCTTTAACCTGACGCGTTGAACGAATTTCAGAAATGCCTATGTCTTCAGCAACTACTCGAATGATCGAGGAGTAGGTGGTTATCAGTCCCGGTCTAACAGGATCGTCCACCCGAATGAAATAGCTTTGACCAGCTGTTACTTGAACCACAATCTCAACCTTTGGATACCCTGCCAGAAAATTGTGTTTGAATGCAATTTTGTGCGTTCCTGCCGCCACATGTGTATAGCAATATCCTTCTCTGGGCAGATCTGCGAGAGCTTGTTCATCCACAAAGATAGTTGGGGTGTAGGCGCTTTGCCAGTAGCCCAAATCTTTTCGGTATATGTATATCACCGCTTGTGACTGCGGAATTGGCGCAGTCATAAATAGGGGGCCGGTGGCCGCAACGCAGCCGCTTTGAAGCAAGGCAAATAGCACAATGACTATTCGCGAAGGTCGTGTTAAATACATGGCCCAGTTCATACGGACAATGTAATTATTTTCGGCATTTCTTTGATGCTTTAAATTGAAACCTACTACGGCACGTACATCGCGTCGATCAGACCCGCCGCCTCCTTCGGGAACATGCCCAACTCCACGCCTTCGCGAAGCCAGGCCTTCTGGCCTTTGAGCGTCGGCGCGTCGGGCCAGGTGAAGTCGGATGGCAATAAAAATATTTTCGCGCGCGGCCAGGCGGCGGCGATCTCGTCCGGCTTTTCCAGGCCGAAGAACTGCTTGGCGTATTTCTTGAAATGGCCCTCGTCGTTCTGTAGGCCCTTGTAAGCCTCTGTCCACGCGGCGCGGAGGCGGCCGACCATCGCGCCGTTCTCTTTCACCCACGGCTCCAAAGCCGAGAGCCAGATGACCGGCATGACCTTGACGTTCAACAGGCGCGACAGTTCGTCGCGGAAGCCGAGGATCGTTTTATACTTGCCGCCGGTGACGAGGCGCGACACGTGCGCTTCCCAGAGGAGCCCCGCTTCCACGTCGCCTTTTTCCAGCACGGCGACGATCGCGGGCGCGCCAAGCTTCTTCAGCTGCAAATCCTTCTCGATGTTCACGCCACGCTTGCGCATGATGAAATCGAAGAGGTTATACAGCGTCGTCACCTCGGAGGTGAGCGCGACGGGCTTTCCCTTGAGATCCTCGACGGCGTTGTACGGCGAATCTTTCCGCACGAGCACGTACATGTGGCTCGACTGGTACGGCTGGACGAGACGGATCGGCACGTTCGCCATATTCGCGCGCAGTCCCGCCTCCGGGGTCATCAGGCCGACGGAGATCGCCTTGATGCCGAGCAGCCGCTGGATCTCCGGCACGCCCGCCCAGCGCGGCTTCATGACGAAGCCGTTTTTCTTATCCAGGCCTTTGTCGAGAATGTACTGCCCGCCGAGACCGAAGAGGCCGTCGTCCGGCAGGCCGACTTCGACCGTCGGCAGCTCAGCGGCGTGCAGCGGCGATGCGGATAAAGCTAAGAGGCAGAAAAGAAGCAACAATGTCATTCCCGCGGACGCGGGAATCCAGGCTTTTCGGTTGCGAATTCTATCAGAGACTGGACCCCCGCTTTCGCGGAGGTGACGAAAAAAAGAAGTCCGGCTTTGTATCGCGTCGCGGCTCACGGCCAACGCCTTCTTCATGCGTCCTCCTGCCCCATCAGTTTGAGCACGATGTTCAACAATCGTTTCTTGAATTGGATGAAATCGACTTCGTCCAGATCGCGCTCGGCGAGCGGCAGCGGATTGTCGACGACCTCGACGATACGCGCCGGGCGCGCGGAGAAGATCACGATGCGGTCGCCCATGTACGCCGCCTCCTCGACGTCGTGCGTAACGAGCAGCGCCGTCTGTTTCAGCCGCGCGCAGATCGCGAGCGTATCCTGGCGGAGCTTCCGCGCGGTCAGCTGATCGAGCTTGCTGAAAGGCTCGTCCATCAGCAGCACCTCGGGCTCGATCCCGAGCGCGCGCGCGAGGCCAAGGCGCTGGCGCATGCCGCCGGAGAGGTAGAGCGGATATTGGCGGCGAAAGTCGCCGAGGCCGACAAGATCGATGTACTTCTTCAAGCGCGCCGCCCACTCTGCGCGCGGAATTCCCATGCCTTTGAGCGCAAAAATCATATTGCCGTCGACGCGCTTCCAGTTGAGAAGCCGCGGGTCTTGAAAGACGTAACCGAGTTTCAAGTTTCTGGTTTCAGGTTCCAGATTTGGGTTGGAAGGAGCCTCGGGTCCTTGAAACTTTAAACTTGAAACCTGAAATTCTATTTTTCCCTGGTCGAGCTTCTCCAATCCCGCGATCGCGTTCAGCAGCGTCGACTTGCCGCAGCCGGACGGCCCCAGAAGACATGTTATGCCGCTGTCGCGCGCCTCGAACGAGACGCCGTCGAGCACGCGCAGCTCCGCGCCGTCCTCGCGGACGAACGATTTCACGGCGCGCTCAACTCGGATGAAAGACATAAGTAAAAAGTCAAAAGTGAAAAGTAAAAAAGTAATCCCGGGCCATACGTCTTTTCTCGAACTTCATTTTTTCGAAACTTTTGCCTTTTTCCTTTTTACTTTTGCCTTATCCCCACGCTTCCGCGCGCGGGCGCCAGCGCGTCACGCTGCGCTCGAGCCAGCCGATGAGCCCGAACTCGATCACGATCATCACGATAAGAAATGTGATCGTCCAGGCGAGCACCGCCTTCATCGAGAAGGTGTTGAAGCCGCGCACGACGCGATAGCCGACGCCGTTGCTGAAGCCGAACATCTCGACTACGACGACGACTTTCCAGGCGAACCCGAGGCCGTAGCGGATCGCCGCCAGGATGTGCGAGATGAGCTGCGGCAGGATCACGTCGACGATCTTCGACCACGGGCTCGCGTGAAAGACGCGGCTCATGTCGATGAGATCCTTGTCGATCGACTTCGTCCCCTGCCAGATGCTAATCGTGAGCATCGGCAGGATGCTAATCGCCACCGCCGCGTAGGCGCTCGTTTCGTTGAGGCCGAAGAACATGATCGCGAGCACCGCCCAGATAAGCCCCGGCATCGTGAGCCCGAGCACGACCGGCGGCTCGAAAAAGCTTTCGAAGCCTCTGACTGTGCCCATGAAGATGCCGACCGGGATGCTGAAGAGCATCGCGACCCCGAAGCCGACGCCGACGCGGCGGAGCGTGGCGCCCATTTCGGTGATCAATTCGCCGGATTGGATGATCGCGCCGACCTCGGTGAACGTGTCCCAGGGATTCGGCACCAAGGTGGGAGGAAAGAAGAGGCTCAGCAGCCACCAGACGAATATCAGCGAGAGAATCGACGCGGCGCGGAGACCGATATCGATGAGCGTCTCGCGCGCCGAGACGCGCCCGCGCGCGCGGACAGCCGGAGCGGCCTCGTCGCCGGCTCGAATGGCATGGTCCCGCTCCGCGGGTGTGCTATCGACGGACGACATGAGATTTTCTCTGGGGCCGCGCTCATCCTATGCCGCGCCCGAAAAGCTGTCAACGTAACCGCGGCGCGAATAAAACCGCGACATTGCGGGCGAACGCGGGGGCTCGGTTCGTTGACTTTCACGGTATATATGATAGAGAAATTCTTCCGTTACGCGTCTTTTTACCATGGTGTAGGGGCCGCGAATCCGATGCCGGAGCGGCGATTCCAGCCTGGACGCGACGCAATACATCACACGTCACTGGAGGCAAAATGAGCAAGCCCATGGAGAAAGTCTCTGGGGCCCCCCGCGCCGAGGCTATTCGCGATCTGCGCAGCGCGCTCGAATGGCTGAAGCAGCAAGGCGACCTGATCATCACCGATAAAGAGGTCGACCCGAACCTCGAGATCACCGGCATCCAGAAGCAGCTCGACGGCGGCTGCCCGATCCTCTTCAACAACATCAAAGACAAGCCGCAGCACCGCTGTGTGACGAACCTATTCGGCGACATGAACGTCATCAACAAGATGTTCGGCTGGAAGGACCACGCCGACCGCACACGGAAGCTCGCCTACGCGCTCACCCATCCGCTGAAGCCTGTCATCATCGATCAAAAAGACGCCCCGGTCCAGGAAGAAGTCTACGAGAAGCCGGCCGAGGTGAACGACTTCGTCGTGCCGATCCGCCATACCAACATCGAGCCGGAGCTCACCGTCGGCTCGGGCAACCGGCTCATCTCCGGCGAATACTTCGACGGCGGAACCGACCTCGGCTACAACCGCATGAACTTCCGCTGGGGCAACGTCGGCACGTTCCAGATCTCCCCCGGCTCGCACATGTGGCAGGTGGTCACGAAATATTACAAAGAGAATAAGCTCGTGCCGATCACGATGAACTTCGGCCTGCCGCCCTCCTGCACGTTGATGGCGGGCGCGGGCTTCGACTACGTGATTCTACCGCAGGGCTGCGACGAGGTCGGCAGCGCCGGCGCCGTCCAGGGCTCGCCGGTCCGGCTCGTCAAGGCGCGCACGGTCGACGCGCTCGCCGTCGCCGACGCGGAGGTCGTGCTCGAAGGCTACGTCAATCCGCGCGACCGCCGCTTCGAGACCGCCGAGTCCGAGAAGGCGGGCATCCAGGGACGCTTCCACTTCCATCCCGAGTGGGCCGGCTACATGGGCAAGGCCTACAAGGCGCCGACGTTCCACGTAACCGCGGTAACGACGCGCCGGCGCGAGTCGAAGCCGATCATCTTCCCGCTCGGCGTGCACACGCTCGACGACCACAACATCGACACGACGGTGCGCGAGGCGGCGATGTTCGAGCTCTGCGAGCGCATGCAGCCGGGCATCATCATGGACGTGAACATTCCGTATTGCATGACGGATTGGGGCGGCGCGATCATCCAGGTGAAGAAGCGCAACCGCATCGAAGAGGGCTGGCAGCGGAACTTCATGGCGGCGATCCTCGCGACCTCGCAGGGCTCGCGCCTGGTGATCGCCGTCAGCGAAGACACCGATCCCTACGACATGGACGACATCATGTGGTGCTTGACGACGCGCGTGAATCCTAAGACCGACATCATCAACCCGCTGCCGGGCGGCCGCGGCCAGACCTTCATGCCCGCCGAGCGCATGACCGCCGGCGAGCGCGAATGGACGGCGTCGAACACGATGTTCGAGGGCGGCATGGGCATCGACGCCACGGTGCCGTTCGGCTACGAGAGCGATTTCATGCGCCCGGTCTATCCGGTCGAGAGGATCGATCTCAAGAAATGGTTCAGCGACAAGGACATCCAGAACGCTAAGTCGCGCATGCAGGGCTGGGTCCACTCGCTCGCGCGCACGGGAAGATAACCTGACCGCTGAGATTGAAATGAGAGAATCAAAGGGCAGGGTCCGCATCCCCTGCCCTTTTTTTTAAGAATGAATGCTTCGGAGAGATCCTTCACTTCGTTCAGGATGACGGAATGACGTTCAAGACGAGAATAATGCCTCCTTTAGCGTCGTTCTGAGCGCAGCGAAGAATCTCTCCTCGATATTATGGGCTCCGCCAATAGAAACGAAGGATTGCTTTCCCCCTTCCGCGTGCTCGATCTCACCGACGAGCTGGGATTTCTCTGCGGCAAAATTCTGGGCGATCTCGGCGCCGACGTGATCAAGATCGAGCGGCCCGGCGGCGACCCCGCGCGGCGGCTCGGCCCGTTCTACAAAGACGAGCCCGATCCGGAAAAAAGCCTCTACTGGTTCGGCTTCAACAACAACAAGCGCGGCGTCACGCTCGATCTCGAAAAGAGCGAGGGGCAAAAGCTCTTCGCCCGACTCGCCGCCAAAGCCGATTTCGTCCTCGAAACTTTTACGCCGAGTTTTCTCGACAAGCTGAAGAGCGGCTACGCCGCGCTCACGAAAAATAATCCGAAGCTCGTCTGGGTCTCAATCACGCCGTTCGGCCAGAGCGGCCCATACAGTAAGTTCCACGCGTCCGACATCGAGATCATGGCGCTCTCCGGCTGCATGTCGCTTACCGGCGATCCGGGCCGGCCGCCGCTCCGCGTCACGTTTCCGCAGTCGTATTCGTGGACGGGATCCTACGCCGCGATGGGCGCGCTGACCGCGCATTACCACCGGCAGAACACCGGCGAAGGACAGCAGGTCGACGTCTCGGCGCAGGCGGTCATGTTGTGGGCGTTCTCGCACGCGCACGTTTTTTGGGATTTGAACCGCCATGTCGAGAAGCGCGCCGGCTCATTCATGACCGGACGCAGCATCACGGGCGCGAAGATGCGCGTCTTCTGGCCGTGCAAGGACGGTTATTTGAATTTCATCATCTACGGCGGCGAGGCCGGACGGCGCACCAACCAGGCGCTCGTCGACTGGATGAACAGCAAAAACATGGCGCCGGAATTCTTGAAGCAAAAAGACTGGAAGACCTTCGACATCGCCAAGGTGACGCAGGAAGAGATCGACCGCATGGAAGAGCCGATTGCGGAATTCTTCACGACGGTGACGAAGGCCGAGTTCTTCAAGGAGGTCGTCAAGCGCGAGATGCTGGGCTATCCGGTCGCGAGCGTCAAGGAGATCTTCGAAGACCCGCAGCACGCCGCGCGCGATTTCTGGCGCGAGATCGAGCACCCCGAGCTCGGCGTCTCGCTCACCTATCCGGGCCCGTTCGCGCGATTCAGCAACGGCGCGTGCGACGTCTGGCGCCGCGCGCCGCTCATCGGCGAGCACAACGAGGAGATATATTGTGACGAGCTCGGATTAACGAAAGCTGAGTTGAATAAATTGAAGCGAGAGAAAGTGATCTGAAGCACAGAGAGAGACAGTGACAGAGACAGAGATTAATTATCACCGCTCTGCCGATCTCTGTCTCTATCTCTGTCTCTGTCCGACGTAACGGTTATGCAGTCTCTTAAGGGCATCAAGGTCGTCGAATTCGCCGCGTTCGCGGCCGGTCCCGTCGTCGGCAAGCACCTCGCCGATCACGGCGCGACGGTCGTGCACATCGAATCGCAGGTGCGACCCGACGGCTTTCGCGCGCACTATCCGCCGTACAAGGACAACGTCCACGGCCTCAACCGCTCGGGCCTCTTCGCGCTCTGCAATAACGACAAGCTCGACATCACTCTCAATTTGAAAAAAGCGCCGGCGGCGACCGAGCTGGCGAAAAAGATCGCCGCCTGGGCCGACGTCGTGATCGAAAATTTCAGCCCGGGCACGATGGCGCGCCTCGGCCTCGGCTACGAGGCCTTGCAGCAGGTGAAGCCCGACCTCATCATGCTGTCGAGCTCGAATCTGGGACAGAGCGGGCCGCACGCGCACCACGCGGGCTTCGGCTCGCAGCTCTCCTCGCTCGCCGGCTTCACGCACCTGACGGGCTATCCCGGCGGCTCGCCGCAGATCCTCTACGGCCCGTACATCGACTACATCGCCGTCGCCTACGGCGCGGTGGCGATTCTCGCCGCGCTCGATTACAGAAAGCGCACCGGCAAGGGCAACTACATCGACACGGCGCAGTACGAAACGGGCCTCCAATACCTCGCGCCGATTTTATTGGATTACAAAGTCAACGGGTGCGTCGCCGAGCGCAACGCCAACCGCGACCCGCAGGCCGCGCCGCATGGCGCCTATCCGTGCAAGGGCGACGATCGCTGGTGCGTCATCAGCGTAAGCTCGGACGACGAGTGGAAGGCGCTCGTCAAGGCGATGAAAAATCCCGCATGGGCGAAAAAGTTCGCGTCGTTCGACGCGCGCAAGGCGGGCGAGGACGAGCTCGACCGCCTCGTCGGCGCATGGACGATCCATTTTGAACCGCGCGAGCTGATGGAAACGCTGCAAAAGGCGGGCGTGAAGGCCGGCGTCGTCAACCGCATGTGCGACGTCTATGACGACCCGCAGCTAAAATCGCGCCCGCAGTGGATCGAGCTGGAGCATCCGGAGATCGGCGCCATGCACTATCAGCGCCCGCCGTTTCTGCTGACAAAAACGCCGCCGGGGCCTGCCAAGCGCGATCCGCTCCTCGCCGAGCACAACGAATATTTCTACCGCGAGCTCTTGGGGCTGGGCGAAGCGGAATATCAAAAGCTCGTCGACGAGCAGGTGATTTTCTAAAGCCCTTCGCTCCTACTTCCTTAGAAAAATCCTTGTTGACAGCCGCGCGCCTGTGTTAAAAGGGCCGCGATGGCCAAACGCTTCGCCCCGGAGATGGATTTGCGCCAGCGGCGCATGCTCCAAAACGTCGACGAGTACGGCTGCCACGTCGCTTTCATCCGGGAGTTCGAGGGGCTTGCGCCGTTCGCCTATTCGGTCGGCCTCTACCATAACTTCCGCCACCCCGAGATCTTCATCTCCGGCCTGCCGATCGAACAGATGACCCGCGCCGTCAACGGCCTGGCGGAAAAAATTCGCGGCGGGAAAATGTACGACGCCGGCTTCGATTATCCCGAGGTGCTCGGCGGCGCGGCGTGCCGTTTCCACCTCGTGCAGAGCCACTGGCAGATGCTGTTCCTCGACGTCGCGCGCTGGTTTTACGACGCCGACGATTTCCCCGTCCTGCAGTGCTTCTGGCCCGATGAGCGGCAGAACTACCCCTGGAGCGTTTTCTTCAGCGCCGACGGGCGCGCCCCTCAGCCGTGGCTTTTTCGCGAGGACGCGCGCGATGCGCGCGTCGACGGATTCGTGCGCGCGCGCTACGGCGACGAGGGCGCCGACGAGGTGCTGAAGATTTTCGACGACAAGTCCGCAGCGCCGACGCTGACGTCGAGCTGTTCGCGTCATCACTACGACCCGCGCGACTGGCCGTTCGATCGCCCCGGCAAGATTCGCGCGTTCTCCCAGCCGGGCGTGCGCGGCGGCAGAGTGCTGGCCGCGTTTCATGAAAGCGACGGCAGCTGGTTTTTCATGTCGCGCCGCGAAGAAGACAAACGCGTCGAAGTTTGTCTCGGCTGCCTCGCCGGCGACGACCTTTCGTTCGGCGACATCGCCGATCTGCCGCGCGGCTGGAGCGTCCGGCGACGGAACCCCGCCGAGCCGTGGGAGCGCAGGCCGATGGCGCTCGAATGAGCCGGGATCAATCCTAGGAGGAACGATCGATGGAATGGAAAGAAGCTCTGCCGCTGTTGCAGGACAACCACACCGGCGTCGCCGTCTCGATCAATCCAAAAGGACGCGCGCACGCCACGGTCGTCTCGACCGCCGTGCTCGACGGCAAGGTGGGCTTCGCCTCGCGCGGCTGGACCATCAAGGTCAAGAACATGCAGCGCACCGGCCGTGCGGCGCTCACCGTAATCAAGCTCGACACGCGGCGCTACGTCACCGTCGAGGGGACGGTATCGATCGAGCCCTGGCAGGATTCGCCCGCGCACATCCAGCGTCTCAAGAGTCTCTATATCTCCATGGGCCGCGCGCCCAAGGGCAGCGACGAAGAATTCGCCAAGCAGATGCGCGACGAGCAGCGCAATATCGTTTTAATCACCCCCGAGCGGATCTACGGCAGCCTCAAGGCAGGCGCGTAGCGCATTTCCTCCGTAAATATTTCCCCCTTTGATGCGTCCGGGCGCGTGTGTTAGAAGGCGCTTAGTGCCGTGAAGCGCCTTCTCGTCCTGATCACATTTCTCCTCTTGCCCGCCGCCGCGCACCCCGCAGCGCTGGAGAACGTCCGCGTCGCCTACCCTTCAATGAACAGCTCGGTCTATTGCCTGCTCATCGCGCAGAAGGAAGGCTATCTTAAAGAAGAAGGGCTCGACGTCCAAATTCTCAGCATCCGCGGCGAGATCGCCATCCGCACGGTGCTCGCGGGCGAGGTCGATTTCTTCACCAACGCGGGCAGCGCGCTCGCCGCCGCGGTGCGCGGCGTGCCGGTCAAGATCGTGACGGTATTCCAGGACAAGCCGTCGTGGGATCTGATCGCGCTGCCGAATATCAAATCGGTAGCGCAGCTCCGCGGCCAGAACGTGGCGATCATGTCGCCGGAAGGCTCGCTCGCCGTCGTCGCGCGCGAGATCTTGAAGCAGAACGGCCTCGACCCGGGGAAAGACGTCAACCTCGTCGTCATGGGTGGCGATGAGGTGCGACTCCCGGCGCTCCAGGCGAAGGCGATCCAGGCGACGCTCTTCAACACCGGAGTCAGCATCAAGGCGCAGAAGGAGGGCTTCACCAAGCTCGCCTCCGCCGGCGACTACGCTAACCTGATCCAGGGCGGCCTCGCGACCACCGATGAGAAAATCAAGCAAAACCCCGGAAAGATCTTCCGTCTCATCCGCGCAAGCTTGAAGGGCATCCGGTTCTTCGCCGAGAAGCGCGAGGCGGGAATCAAATATCTTATGGACGCGCTAAGGCTGACCGACCGGGAGACCGCGACCGAGATTTACAATATCGAATCCAAGCTCATCCTCCGCGACGGACTGAGCGCGGAGAAGACGCTGCAATCGATGATCGACGACATGCGAAGGACGACCAAGACCGCGCGCGAGATCAAGACGGCGGAGATCTTCGATCTGAGCTTCGCCCGAAAAGCGAGCGAGGAACTGAAGGCGAGCGGCTGGAGACCGTGAGCATTGCTGGGTGCTGAGGACTGAGCAATTCGGGAGAGACTGTCTCAGCACCCAGAACTTTGAAAGGACTAAGATGGGCTTCAACGACTTGAGAGACTATCTGGACGCGCTCGACGAGCGCGGCATGCTGCGCAAAGTCGAGGGCGCGGACTGGAACCTCGAGATCGGCGCGATCTCGCAGATGATGCAGGAGACCGATGACAACCCGGCGCTCTTGTTCGACGCGATCCCGGGCTACCCGAAGGGCTTTCGCGTCCTCACCAACATGCAGAACAGCCCGAAGAAGCAGGCGCTGGCGCTCGGCCTGCCGCACGATCTCAGCGATCTGGAGATCGCGCGCCAGATGAAAGAGCGGCGGAAAGAGACCGCGACGATTCCGCCGCGCGAGGTCGCCTCCGGCCCGATCCTGGAAAACCAGGATCGCGGCGACAAGGTCAACATCCTCAAATTCCCGACGCCCAAGTGGCGCACGCTCGAAGGCGGGCGCTATATCGGCACCACGACGCTCGTCATCAACCGCGACCCCGACGAGGGGTGGATCAACATGGGGACCTACCGCCAGATGATCCACGACGAGAAGACCGTCGGCTTCTTCGTCGAGCCGCACCACCACGGCATGATCATCGCGAAAAAATACTGGGCGAAAGGCAAGCCGTGTCCGGTCGTCGCCGTCTACGGCCAGCAGGCGGAGCTGTTCCAGGCCTCTACGGCGAGCTCGCCGTGGGGCAAATCCGAGCTCGACGTCGCCGGCGCCATGGCCGGCCATCCGATCGAGATCGTCAAAGGCGCGCTTACCGGGCTCCCGATTCCGGCGCGCGCCGAGATCGCGATCGAGGGCGAGGTGCCGCCGCCGGAGGTCGATTCCCGCACCGAGGGTCCCTACCGCGAATGGCCGGGGTACTACAGCCAGGAACCCCATCCCCAGCCCGTCATTCACATCAAGGCGATCTATCACCGCAACGACCCGATTCTCACCGGGCCGCACCAGAACAACCGCAACATCAGCGTAGGACCGGTAACGCACGCCTCGATCGCGGTCTGGGAGGCGCTGGAGAAGAGCGCGCTGCCCGGCATCCACGGCGTCTGGGCCCACGCCAACGGCCTCTTTATCGTCATCTCGCTCAAGCAGGCCTTCGCCGGCCACGCCAAGATGGCGCTGCTCAACGCCGTCGGCGCCCGCGGCTCGAACAGCGCCTACCGCTACTACGTGGCGGTGGACGAAGACATCGACCCGTCGAACCTGAACGACGTCCTCTGGGCGATGACCACCCGCTGTGTCCCGGAGGAGCAGATCGACATCGTCCGGGGCACCGTCAGCACCCGCGTCGACCCGATCATCAGCCCGGAAAAGCGCGAGTCGTGGGACCTCACCTGCGGCCGCGTGCTGGTCGACGCCTGCAAGCCTTTCGAGTGGATCGAGCAGTTCGGCAAGCACATGACTTTCACCCCGGAGTACGAGCAAAAGGTGCGGCAGAAATGGGGGCATCTGCTCGGGAAGAAATCACGCTAGAATACTACCAACCACTACAAGTAGTACTTAGATTTACCAAGCCATCCTACATATAGAAAAAATTTTTTCGAAGGGGGGTTGACATACCCCCCCTCGGCTGATAGTTGTTGCCGTACTTTTCAACTCGGTCCACGGGCCGGACGGCCCCGGCAATCTATGATTTTCGGCAAAAAAATATCGTCGCTATCCAGGTTCGACCGGCGCGTCATAGCTTTCGAAGCGTTGGTGCTTTTCCTGGCTTTTTTGGCGGTTCCGACCAAGCTGTTCAAGCAGGGGAAACTGCCGGTGATGGAGCGCCAGGAGCAGCCCCCGGCGGAGCTTTTGAAGATCTATTCGGTCGTCCGCGGCTCCATGGATCAGGCGAGCGAAAGCTCGGTCTGGGCGATCTCCCGGACGATCCTCCAGGAAAGCCGTCGGCACTCTTTCGATCCGTTATTGGTGCTCGCCGTGATCGCCGTCGAGAGCCGTTTTCAGCACACCGCGGCCTCGCCGGACGGCGCCCGCGGCATGATGCAGATCCAGCCCTATATCGCGGCCGCGCTCGCCCAGCAGAGGGAGTCGCTCTACGGCGACAGGCGCGCCGACGGCGATCAGCCCGATCTGGATAACCCGATCGTCAATATCAAGCTCGGCGTCTTTTATCTCCATTCGCTGTGGCAGAGCTTTCGCGACTTAAAGATCGCGCTGGCGGCCTATAATTACGGCCCCACGGAGATCAAGAGCCGGCTCGACGAAGAAGAGGAAGTTCCCCAGGATTACGCGCTGAAAGTTCTCTCCACCTATCAGCGCTACCGCCGCGGGATCCGCCAGTCCGGCTAGCCCCTGTCTCTGCCTTAGCTCTCGCCGCTCGCCGCGACCTGTGTTAGAAATTGAGCGGTGAGACACCCGTTGGAATTGACCTTGAGCGAATCCGCCTGGAAGGAGATTTCCCGCCATGCGGCGGAATCCTTTCCGGAGGAATGCTGCGGCATCGTCGTACGGCACGCCGTCGGCGACGAAGTCTGCCGGCTGGAAAATATCCAGAACCGGCTCCACGCCCTCGATCCGGAAACCTATCCGCGCCAGGCGACGATCGCTTACGCGATAGACCCCAAGGAACTTGAAAAGACCATCGCCAGGGCGGCGGCGGCCGGCGGGGCGATCAAGGCATTTTATCACTCCCATCCCAACCACGACGCCTATTTCTCCGCCGAGGACAAGGCGTTCGCCACGCCCTTCGGCGAGCCCAGTTTTCCCGACGCGGCCCAGATCGTCGTCTCGGTTTACGACCGCGTCGTGAAGCGCATGGCGGTCTTCGCCTGGGACGGCAAACGCCAGGATTTCGTCGAAGTCCCGCTCAGAAGGCTCGCCGGATGACGCTGCCGAGAGACGGCGCCCTCGAGGTGCGCGGCCTCAAGCTCCACTACCTCGAATGGGGCGATCCGGGCGGCGCGCCGCTCGTCCTGGTGCATGGATTCCTCGACCATGCGCGGAGCTGGGAGCGCTTCGTCGCGGCGCTAGAGAAAGCCTCGGCCGCGCCGCGGCGCATCATCGCGCCCGACTGCCGCGGCCACGGCGACAGCGGCCGGGTCGGCGTCGGCGGCTATTATCATTTTCCCGATTACATCTGGGACCTGAACTCGATCGTCGAATCCTTGCAGCTCTCTCGGTTCGATCTCGTGGGCCATTCCATGGGCGGGACGATCTCGTTCATCTACGCCGGCACGTTTCCCGCGCGAGTCCAGAAGCTCGTCCTGGTCGAAGGCATCGGGCCGCTGCCGGCCGAGTTCTCCGACGCGCCGCCGCGCATGGAGCGCTGGATCACCGAAGTGAAGTTGCTGCCGCACCGAAAAATCGTCGAGTACGCGAGTCTGGAAATCGCCGCCGACCGCCTTCGACGAAAAAACCCGCGGCTCGAGCCCTCCCTCGCACTCGAACTTGCGCGCACGGGAATGAGGCGCATCGACAATGGCAGCTGGGTATGGAAGTTCGATCCACTCCACCGCACAGCCGCGCCGCAGCCGTTCTACTCGGGACAGGCGATAGAGTATTTTCGGCGTATCGAATGTCCGGTGCTCATCGTCAACGGCGCGGAAAGCCGCATGACGCCGCGGCCGGATATCGAGCGGCGGCTCGAAGCGATCCGCGATCGCAGAGTGGCCGAGGTCGAAAACGCCGCCCACATGATCCATCACGACAATCCCGAGCGGCTGGCGGAGCTGGTGAGCGGATTTATCGACGGCGATTGAATGTCTCATAGAAATCAGCGCCGTGAGCAAAATAAATAAGAAATCGGCCGCACGGGTCGACCCGCCTCCCGGCGCCGCGGCGGCCGCGCGCCGGCTGGATGGGTGGTGGCCGTTCGCGTTTTTCCTACCCTACCTGGCGGCGCTCGCGTGGTGGCGCGATATCGTTCCCGACGGCCTCAACAACGATGTCGCGGAGGAGGTCTTGCGCGGCCTTCATCTCATCGAGGAAAGAAAATTCGAAGTCATGACCTTGGCGATCGGCAACTCCGCCGAGACGCTATATCTCTACGTCGTCGGGGCAGTCGCAAAGCTATTGGGGCCGTCGACGCTCGCCGCCGAGCTTCCGAGCTGGGCCGCGGCGCTCGCCGTGATCTGGCTCTTGGAGCGCGCAGCGCGCCGAATGGACGCCGCGCTGCCGCCGTGGGCACCGCTGCTTCTCGGCGTATCTTCGGTATGGCTGTTCCATTACGCGCGCTCGGGTCTGCGCGCGATCGCCGCGCCGGTTTTTCTTCTCTCGTTTTGGCTGTTGCTCGATCGCGCCGAGCGGCCGGGTGGTACGCGCCGGGCCGCGCTCGCCTGCGGCGCAGTCCTCGGCCTCAGCCTCTACGCATATACATCCTGCCGCGTGCTGCCGGTGATCTTTCTCCTATACGCGGCGTTTCGCCTGCTGCGCTCGCCCGCGGAACGGGCGCGCCTGTCGCGCTGCTACGGCCTGATTACGCTCGGCGCTTTCGTGCTGTCGCTCCCGAACCTGTGGTTTTTTCTCAACGCGCCAGGCGAATTTCTCTTCCGCGGCAGCTACGTTGTACGCGGCGGAGCCGGTGACATGGTTGCCAACGCATTCTGGAGCCTGCTGCTTCCTTTCTCGGTCTACGCCGACAGTTATCGCAACCTCCAGGGACCCGCGCACTTCTTCGACGGCGTGAGCGCGGCGCTGACGATGGCCGGCATCAATCCGATCCATCCGCTCATCGCGGTCGCATTCCTCGCAGGGCTGGCGCGGATTTGGAAAATGCGGCGCGAGCCGGCGGCGGCCTTTATCGTCATCGCGTGGCTGACCGCTACTGTCCTGTTAGGCATCACCGGCCCGAGCCTGACACGCATGCTGATCGTGCTGCCGGTCTATCTCGCCGTAGCATGTCTCGGAGTCGCGGAGGGAATGAAGCGTCTTCCCGCCGCACGTTGGGTCTTCGCGCTCGCGCTCCTCGGCGTCGTCGCCGCCCACGGCTATGCGTACTTCACACGGCTGCCGGCGTCGCCGGTGTCCTCGTACTATTTTGGGCCCGCCGCCACGCCCATCGGGGAACGGGCTGCGGAGCTCGCATCCCAGGGACGGCGCGTGCTCTGCGTCATTACCAAGGACGCCAACGTCGTCCGCTATCTGACGCACGAGCACGCCGGCCGGGTCCACATCGCCGAGTTTTACTTTCGGCCGCTAATCGTGGAGGAAATCCCGCTCAAGGATTTCAATCCCGCCGTGCTGCTGATCGAAAACAACGACCGATTCGCGGGATTCGCCAGCCTGTTGCCGCCGCCGCGGCCGGCGCCCACGGGCGCACGCTTCGTCGAAATCGACCTCCAATCCGCCCGTTGACGGAAAAAAAGAAGCTTGTTATCTTTTAGTCGTGAGCGAGAGAAAACGATTGTTCTTGAGCGTCGGCGACGAGGTCACGCACCGGGGCTATCAGCAATGGGGGCACGGGCTCGTCGTCGAGGTGATGACGTCGTCGGTTCCCGGCGGCACCTGCCTCGCGCGCGTTCGTTGGCAAGACGGACAACTCCGCACGTTCAACAACGACATGGATAATCAGAGCTGTTGCTATTATTTCGGCGTGCGGCGATATTGGAATCCCAAGCACGGCGGCGTCGATGCCCTCAAGGCCAAATTTTTCGCGCTGAAGGAGTAACCTTATGGACCGCTCCAAAATCGCCTTGTCTCTCGCCGCCGCCGTTCTCGCCGGCGCATTCCTATCGCCGCTCCGCGTCACGGCCGCCGATCGCGATCCGATCGAAACGGCCGGCGTCGCCGTCGGGGTTACCGCGGGCAACACGGTCGCAGTCCCGGCGAAGATCATCTCCGTCGGCACGGGTTTGATCGCCGGAGCGCTCTCGTTCATTCTCACCGGCGGCAACGCCGAGCTCACCGCGCAAATCTGGCGCGACGTCACCGAAGGTCCGTATGTGATCACGCCTAGCGTCGCGCGCCGGGCGATCGGCGAGCGCCCCGAGCTGGAAAAAAGACCAGCCGGGACGGTCGAAACCGCTCCGGCTGTCGAGACCAACGCAACGACCGGAGTCCAACCGGCTTCCGCCGATTCTCCGACCGCTCCTTAGTTTAGTTTTAGGCCGCGAGATTTTTCTTGAAGAACCCGACCGTCCGCTGCCAGGCATCCTTGGCCGCTTCCGGGTTGTAGCGCTCCGCGTTCGTGTTGTTGTTGAAGGCATGCTTGGCGCCCGGGTAGACTTTGATGTCGGCCTGTTTCCCGAATTTCTTCAGCGCCTCTTTGAGCGGCTCGACGCCGGGCATGATGTTCGGATCGTCCGCCCCGTAGTTCCCCATCACGGCGCAGGGAATGTTCTGCACCTGATCGAGCGGATCGGGATTGCGGCCGTAGTAGACGACCGCCGCGTTCAGCTGCTTGCACTTGGTCGCGAAGTTGAGCGACTGGCCGCCGCCCCAGCAATAACCCACCACGCCCACCTTGCCGTTCAAAAAGTTTTGCTTTTTTAGATAGGCGACGGCGCTGGTAAGATCCTCCACCACCATGTTGCCGTTGATCTTCTTGATCGCCTCGATCGCCGCTTCGGGCGTTTTGAATTGATCGCTGCCGCCGATGCGCGACATGAGATCGACGGCCAGCGCGGCGAAGCCTTCCTTGGCGAAGCGCCGCGCGACGTCCTTGATGTGATCGACGAGACCGCGATTCTCATGAATGACGATCACGGTGCCGAGGTTTCGTCCGTCTTTGGGACGCGAGAGATACGCCTTGACATCGCCGGCGCTGCCGGGAAACGTGACCATCTCTGAAGTCAAAGCCGGATCGTTCGGCTGAACGATGTTGTCTTCCGCCATAGCATTTCCTCCTTCGTAAAAGTGATGTTAACCGGGTGGTAGTTTTTCCTTAGCGGAAAACCTCCGACGAATCTAGTCGTAGGGGCAAACACCGGTCTTTCATTAAGAAAATTTGCGTCGCACGCGCTCGATGGTCGTCATCCATTTTTTACGCACGACGGGAAAATTTTCCGGGCTTTCGCGGCTGAGCGAAAATTTCTCTCGCGCTTCTGCTGGCAAATTTCGCCTTGAATCCTTGGCATATTTCTTGGTTCTACCTTCGTCAGGACGCCTTTGCGGCATCACCGCTGCACGGCAAAGAACAAAGGAGGGGTTTATGCTTAATTGGGCGGTAACCTTTTTAGTGATCGCGTTGATCGCCGGCGTGCTCGGTTTCACCGGTATCGCCGGAGCCGCCTCGCAGATCGCGTGGATTCTGTTCGTGGTATTCATCGTGCTGTTCTTGGTCAGCCTGATCGCCGGCCGCGGACGCGGACCGCTCGTTTGAGGTTCCCGGACGGTTGCTCGGCTCATGGTTGAGTGGAAGCACGGGGAGGGGATGAAATGAAGCCTGCGACATTAATCGGGATCATACTGATCGCGCTTTCGGTGTTGTCTTTCGCCTACCAAGGCATCCCGTACAAGACACGGGAGAAGGTAGTCGATCTAGGACCGATTCAAGCCACGGCCGAAAAAGACAAGAGCATTCCGCTGCCGCCCATTTTCGGCGCGATCGCTCTGGTCGGCGGCATCGTCCTGATCTTCGCCGGTAGCAAACAGCACTGAGCTTTTCCTCACGGGGCCCGGGAGAAATCCCGGCCCCGTCTCGTCGACCCGCCTATATACCGCACCGCCTCGGAGCCGGCGGCGCCGGTTCCGGGGCCTGCCTTTACCGATACGATCTAAGACCAACGTCGGATAAATATTCATCTTCCTAGGGAATCTGCCCGCATTGACGGCTTTCCTTTTCGCGTTAAACCTTGAAGAGATGGGAGCGCGGCGAATTTTTTACGAATAACGAAAGGAGAACAAGATGAGACAAAGCAAAGCGCTCGTGTGCATTTCTATTGTGGCGGGGGTGCTCGCACTGGCGGGCTGCTCCAGTACTTCGCGGTCAGGCGGCGCATCCACGGGAAGCGTTCAAAAAGAGAACTCGCCGAGTGCGCCGAGCCGGACATCAGGTGGATCGGGCGGCGGTGAAGGCTCGTCCGGATCGGGCGGCAGCTCGGGTTCCGACAGCGGTTCCGGCGGCGCCGGGGGCGGATCTGGTGGCGGCTCCGGAGGTGGCGGTGGAGGAGGTGGCGGCGGCAGCGGCAGCTGATTCGCAGCCACTAAGAATTATCGGGCGGGCGGAAGATGCCGACTTCCGCCCGCCTTTTTTGTTCAAACTACTAATTCACTATCCAAAGCCGCGGTTGTCAAGGGATTTCAGGAAGGGATTTGTCCTTCTTCAGGCAAATCCTTGGTGCAAATCGGGTCTTTCCAGGATTGGCCTATGGCTCTCGATTCTTTAGGGTGACAGCTGGGACTTTTGTTTTTGTTAAGGAGGCATAGTGCCATCCAGAACTTCCCCCAGTGCTTATCCGCATAAACGACGGGAGATTCCGCGCCGCAGACCCAGGCGCATGACCACTCTGGGCGATCTCATCCTCGCGCTCACCGAAGAGACCCGCCGCTACGTGAAGGACGACGAAGAAGTCTATCGACTCGTCGCGTACATGGTTTCGGACATTCTCGTCAGACCGCCGAAGCCTTCGCATAAGCCAGCCAAGAAGTGGCATTGAAAACGATCCAGGGAGGACGTGGAGGATGGGGCATAAATCGATCGGAACCGTCGGCGTTTTCTTCGCGATCTATCTGTGCCTGCCCTCATCGGCGTTGTGTGCCGGACCGACCCAAGACGTCCGCTCGACCGTCGAGGGCCTCCAAACGATCATGCTCGACGCGCGCCAGCTGCCCGAGACGAAAAAAAAGCTGCGTCTCGCGCAACTGAAGCAAATCGTCGGCCGCCGCTTCGACTTCACCGAGATGGCCAAGCGCGCTCTGGGACCGAACTGGGAGCGCCGCAGCCAGCGCGAGCGCGGCGAATACGTGAAGCTCTTCGCCGGGCTGGTCGAGACTAGCTATCTCGACCGCATGGAGACATACGCCGGCGAACACACCGTGTATGTGCGCGAAAACCGCGATGCCGACTACGCCGAGGTGGCGACCAAGGCACTGGCCGTGAAAGGCGACGACCTCGCCATCAATTACAAGCTCAGACGCGCGCGCAGCGGCGACTGGAAGGTTTACGATCTCATCATCGACAACGTGAGCACCGTCAATAATTATCGGGCTCAATTCGCCCGCATACTCAACGGCGGATCATTCGACCAGCTGCTGAATAAATTGCGGGAGGCGCGCGATCGCCAAATCCAGGCAAAAAAATCGCGCCCCGATTCGACCCTGCTGTCGGCCTGGCTCTTGGCGCAGGCGTCCGGCAATCGGCCGCGTTAAGCTCTCGATTTTCCCGCCCTGCGCCCAACCTCCCGCTGAGGGAATCCCCTCAAACAATTATGTGTCACCTCATGCTCCTTGGGACCATGATCAGGCTCAAACCTGAGTTGTTCCCGAGGAGTTCACGTGCTTTCCCGCGCTTGCTCACTCACAAGGCGCGTCCGCGCCATCGTTTTTCTTTTCGCGTTGCTGGCGATCATCGCGCTGTCTTATCGGCCTCCATTCGCTCAGCTCGTGCCGCCGCTGGCGGCGCCCCCGCTGGCGGCGCTCGATCTTAAGCATCCGGCGGCTGCAGGCCAGACACTCTACGTCCCCTCCGGTGGCGATTTGCAGAAGGTCCTTGACCAGGCGCGACCCGGCGACACCGTTGCGCTTGAGGCGGGCGCGGCGTTCGTGGGGAATTTTACCTTGCCGAAAAAGAGCGGCGGCGACTGGATCATCGTCCGCACCGCGGCGCCGAGTCTCATCCCTTCCGGTGTGCGCGTCGCGCCAGCGGATTCCCGGCTCTTGCCCAAAATAATGACTCCCAACGCAGCGCCGGCGCTTGCCGCGGAAGCGGGCGCGCACCATTTCCATTTCATCGGCGTCGAGATCGCGGCCCTCCCGAGCCGCAGCGCGGCAGTCGACAGCCTGGTGCGCTTGGGCACCGGCGACGCGGAGGCGGGCGTGCCGACGGACATCATCTTCGAGCGCTGCTACATTCACGGCGGGCCCGCGGCCGGTGTGCGCCGCGGCGTCGTGGCGGGCAGCGCGCGCACTGCGATCGTGGATTCCTATCTCTCCGACTTTTACGATAGCTCCGCCGGCTCGCAGGCGCTCGTGGTGAACGGTCCCGGTCCTTTCAAAATCGTCAACAACTATCTAGCCGGCGCGGGCGAGAATCTCGTTCTCGGCGACGGCGCAATGCTCTCGCCCGCGCCTGCGGATATTGAAATCCGCGGGAACTATTTCCATAAGCCGCTCTCATGGAAAAAAGCCGGGTGGGAAGTCAAGAACCTGCTGGCGATCAAAAGCGCGCAGCGCGTGCTGATCGAGAACAATGTCTTCGAGAACAATTGGAGCGCGGACGAAGCCGGCTTTGCCGTCGCCTTCGCCGCCCGGGGAAACTCGCCGGCGGTGCTGCAGGATATCACTTTCCGTAAAAACATCGTCCGCCGGAGCGCCGCCGGCATCGACATCCTGGGCCAAACCCCCGAGTTTCCTATGCGCGAGACGCGGCGCATTCTTGTCCAGGACAACCTCTTCGAAGAAATCGGCGGCGCGTGGGGCGGCAGCGGCGTTTTGTTCCAGATCCTCGGCGGCACCGCCGACATCGTGATCGATCACAACACCGGCGTCCAGAACGGCAAGGCGCTCGTCACCGACGGCGCGACACACGCGGGCTTTGTCTACCAGAACAACATCGCGCTCGATAACGAGACCGCCGCCGCGCTCGGCTACGGCGACGCCTGGAAGGCGCGATTTCCCGGTTACGTCTTCGCGCGCAACGTCCTCACCGGCGGCAGCCCGTCGGGTTATCCGGCCGAAAATTTCTTCCCCGGCTCCGCGGCCGAAGTGGGGTTCGTCGACGCCACCCGCGGCGACTACCGGCTTTCCGCCGTCAGTCCTTACTTCAACGCGGGCACCGACGGCGCCAACATCGGCGCCGACTACGATACGTTGCAATCCGCCGCGGCGGCCGCGATCAGCGGCCGCAACTCATAAAAAATTTATCGGGATCTTCCGCGCCGGCGGCTGCGCCGCGGCGCGCCCTTTGTAGCGTGGTTTTTTCCGGCATAGCGCGCCTTCCGATTCCAAACTCGCATGCAGATACGCGTTTCAAGGTCCAGCCGGAAAACAAAATGTTCAGCCGCGCTTGCGCCGCCGCGCACGCGGCTTGACGATCAGGACGGGACAGGGCGCGTGGCGCACGACCTTTTCCGCCACATTGCCGATCAGCAGCCGCTTGAGGCCGGTCCTGCCGTGGGTGGCGAGGACGATCAAATCGGCGCGCCGCTCCTCGGCGGCGTCGAGGATAGATTCGAAGGGATCGCCGCTCTTGATGATGTAGCGGACTTTGCCGACCGGGCTCACCCAGTCATGCGCGAACTGCTTGAGCAGGACCTGGGAGTGGCCTTCGGTCGCCGCGACGATACTGGCGCGCTTCAGCGGGCGACTTTGGTAGAGCCCGAGAACCGCCGGATCGGCCTGGGCGATCGAGCTCATGTAGAGCTCATCGAAGGGGTTGTCGATCGCGTGCAGCACATAGAGCGCCCCGCCGCTGGCGCGGGCGATCTTCACCGCAAGCTTCAGTGCCTCGAGCGAAAAGCTCGAGAGGTCCACGGGACAGAGAATTTTCTTGAAATCCAACGGCGCCATAGCTGCTCCTTTCGATCGCGAATTGGCGATCAATGTATACAGAACCTTTCGATTTTCAATAGCCGTTACACGCCTCGGGAGTTCCCCCGACTATGAGGGTCGCACTCCGCTTGTTAATCAATATTAAGAGGTGCGCGCATGAAGCCGGTTGTAGGAATCTTTGCTACTGCCCATGACGCCGAAGCCGCCGTCAAGGATCTGAAAACGCAGGGAGTGCCCGGAAACGCCGTCAATCTGCTCACACCGGGAGCCTCGACGGAGGCGCTCCGTGTGCCGATCGACGAGGGCGAGCAGCCGGGGATGGGCGAGGCGGTAGGCGCGGTCGTCGGCACCGGGCTCGGGGCTTCCGGCGGCGCCTACCTCGGCGCCGCTGCGAGCGCGATGATTCCCGGCATCGGCCCCGTCGTCGCGATCGGCGTGGCGGCCGCGGGACTCCTCGGCTTGATCGGCGCGGTCGGCGGCGCGGCCGCCGGCGGCGCGTTGGAAGACGCGCTCTCGGACGGGCTTCCGAAAGACGAGTGGTTCGTCTACGAAGACGCGCTGCGCGACGGGCACACGGTCGTGATCGTCAACGCGGCGAACGATGCGCAAGCCGATACAGCCCGCAAGACGCTGGCGCGGCACGGCGCGGAGAGCGTGGATGCGGCGCGAGAACGCTGGTGGATCGGGCTTCGCAGCGCGGAAGAGGAGCGCTACGGCGCGAACGGCGACTTCAAAGCGATCGAGCCGCGGTTCCGCCGCGGCTTCGAAGCCGCGCTTCATCCCGAAATGCGCGGCCGCTCCTACGACAGCGTGACGGCGCTGCTTCGCGAGCGTTGCCCCAACGAGTATCAAGATCCGGCTTTTCGCAACGGCTACGAGCGCGGTCAGGCGTATTGCAGAGAAAAGCGTTAGCGCCGCGATCAGATCAATATTTCCGGAATTCCTCGATTGACAAGTCCGATCGGCGGTGTAGGGTGAAATCGCCGAGGAGGCGCGCCCTATGAGCGATTTGGACAAGAGAGTGGTCGAGGATGGCGGCATCGAGCTGGAGGTGATCGGCACCGGGCCGCGCTTCGAGTTCGATCAAATTTTGAAGCTGCTGAAAAAGGCGAACGAACTCGGCCTCGAAGGCCGACGGCTCATCAAGATCGAAAGCATCGGCAAGCCCCGCGACTACAAGCTCGGGACTTTTATTTACCGCTTCACCACAGAACAGGTAACGGTCGTATCGACCAAAGAGACGGAGGAGCCATGAACAATCAGCCATTTTTGACGGATATCAAAACGCTGCGCCAGCGCGCGCGCGAGCACATCGAGCGCGGCGCGGTAACGGATGGCTACAAGGCGGACCGCGAAACGGTCATCAAGGTGTTGAATGAGGCGCTGGCGACGGAAATCGTCTGCAACCTGCGCTACCGGCGGCATTACTTCATGGCTTCCGGCATCGACGCGCAGGGAGCGGCGGACGAGTTCCTGCAGCACGCCAACGAAGAGCAGGGCCACGCGGACGAGATCGCGGGGCGGATCGTCCAGCTCGGCGGCGAGCCCAATTTCTCACCGGACGGGCTCTTGACCCGCAGCCATGCGGAGTACACCGAAGGGAAATCGCTCGCGGAGATGATCAAGGAGGATCTCGTCGCGGAAAGAATCGCGATCGACAGCTATCGCGAGATGGTGCGCTACTTGGGGAACGACGATCCGACGACGCGCCGCATGATGGAAGGGATCCTGGCCGTCGAGGAAGAGCACGCCGACGATCTCGTCACCCTGCTCGAAAAAATGCGCCCCTGAAATACAGCGGGGCTGCGCGCTCGGTTAAGTATAGTTTCTAGGAGACGGCGAAAGCGCGATTTGCAGCGCCGCCGGCTCGCCCGGCCGCGCGACCCGCTTGCCGCCGTTCACCCGCTTCAACCACTGGGCCCGTTCGCTGCGCTTTCGCAGCAGCCACGACAGTGGAAAAATCTCTTCCGAGCCGCAGACGAAGCAGGCGCCTTTCGGCGCGCAGGTCTGAATCTCCTGGCATTCGGTGCACAGATACGCGGTATCGATCTTCATTGAACTCTCTCTTTCGAAAACGACTCCCGAGGAGAGCGGAGACCGCTCTCCTCGGGAGATCAAAAAACTACTTCGTCGACGAGCCCGTGCCCGACGAGTCGCGCGAGCTCGGCGCGTTGCGGCCGCTCGGCCGGTCGCCGAAGGACGACGAACCCGACGAGCCCTTCGTCGCCGCAGACGTGCCCTTGTCCGCCGTGGGGGTATCGGACGTGCCCGAGAGCCCTTTCGATGCGCTCTTCGACGAATCCTTCGATGAGCTCTTCGACGAATCCTTCTCCATGGAAGACGACCCTGCGGAAGACGACCCAGCCGCGGCCTCCACGCCCAGAGACTTCGCCGTCTCGGCGTCGAGCCTGCCGGTCGGTTTCATCTTATTGGCGCTCTGATAAGCCTTGATCGCCGCCCTGGTTTTCGGCCCCATGACGCCGTCGATCGGACCCGGATCCTGGCCTTTATCCTTCAGGGCTTCCTGCGCTTTCTTCACATTCTCGTTTCCGCCGCCACCCTTCATCCCCTTATCCGAAGAGCTCATGTCCGAGCTTGAGCTCTTCTCACTCTTCTTCTTCGCCGAATCCTTGCTTTTCGACATGTCCGACGTCGTTCCGCCGGAGGTGCCCATATCCGCCGCCCATCCATAACCGCTGCAAACCAGCAAGCCGGCCAACGTCAGCGTCGAACCTAAAAGAAATGCTTTCCTCATATTCTCTCCTCCTCCTCTGGGGTAAATTTAGGAATGATTGAAATATTGCACGACTTTAGCTGCGGCAACAGGGGCCTCCAATCAGGTAAATACCTGAATAGGGTAAAGAAAAAACCGTAGGCCCCTAAGATAGGATCCTAAAGCTCAAGATGGTTCGCCGCAAGGAGCGAAAACGGCGATGGAAACCGCCGGCTGGCGTACGGCTCGGAAACCGAATTTTTTGCAGCCGACGGTCGAATAGCTGAGAGTACGCCCAAAAACT
>Ga0075425_100000910_pt1 | contig 28367 bp, 30 predicted proteins | sample SoiMethybrSBSTD4_FD_75300 | JGI IMG/M metagenome (GOLD analysis project Ga0075425, IMG submission 75300) | Bulk soil microbial communities from a Populus tree surrounding site in Tennessee, USA - Soil MetaG P. TD hybrid SBSTD4 | ecosystem: Environmental > Terrestrial > Soil > Tree plantation...
GAGCAGCTTGCCACCGTCGGCGAAAGTCTCGGCACGGGCCTGCAACGCAATGCTTGCGAAAGCAAAGCGCTCTCCTCAATGCGTTGAGGTTCGGGCGGCCGTTCTACGCCCTCTGTCAAGCCGGTTCTCTTTGAGGCCAAATAACACCAAGCAAGCGTAAAGTCTGTTCCCCTTTACTAAGCAAACGAAGAGCCTGTTCTTCAGAGTTGTCCGGTTCGAGTAACCGCTCGTGGACGGCCTGCGCGTGCTTATGCAACCTTTTCAATAGGACGCCCTCCCAAATAGCTACCAATTCCAGGTCGCGGAGCAGGGCTCGTCTTTGGTCTTCCCGCAAATCGGAAAGAGCCGGATACATCGAAAATATTGTTTGCCGCGCGCGTTCGGATGCCTCGACAACGTTACCCGCCCCCTCGTCGATGATACGTGAGAACTCCAAACGCCTGGCGCTGACCTGGTCACTGCTTGTCAGGTCCGGGACAGCATTGTTCGGGATCGGCAGGTCAGCAATGGCACCGGCGACCGCGCGCACCTCACCGAAGAGCCGGTAGTTCTGGGTCTTGATTTTGGTGATTTCACCGACAAGGTCCTTCGGTCGCATCCACAGCCAGAACAGATAAGTGCTGCCGAGCACGAGAGCAGCGACCAGTATGGGCCAGCTAGGGATCGTGTGCTCCATCACATTACCTCGTCTGCGCCTGAAGCAAGTGCGGCGGGGTCACCTAACGCCCTTAAGCCTGAGGGACAGACAGGAAGCGGTATCGAAAGACCCGCCGGCGCATAGCGCAAAAGAGTGTCATGCTGGAACTCGAGGATTGCGTGGTTGCTTGCGGTCCCGTTGCGTCCAAGGCGAGCGAGGCTTGCACACACATGGACGAGGCACAAGGGCGAACCTTCTCTGTGCCCTTGCCAATGTGGCCTTGCGACCGCTGGAGCCCGTCGCGGAGTGCGCCGGTCGCTGCGGCGAGCAGATCGTCGTCATCCGCTTTGCTCGGCGCCCGCGGAATTGCAGTTGCCGGGGTCGCGCCTGTGATCCGCCACTGCTTGCGGGCGCAACAACACTTTCCGTGATCCAATCTGCTGGGCTGTTAGGCATACACAGCTGTAGGTACAGGGTGGCTCAGCAGAGCTGTGCTACAAGGCTCGAGCCTACCCAAGGATACCCGCATGCAAAGACCGGTCACGGAAGCGCGCTCGGCCAGGGGAGCTGCAGGCACCTTGGACGTCTCCATCCTGTCCATTGCGACTGCCAATCCAGAGTATCGCGTCAACCAGCGAGATGCCTGGCAAGGAGCAAAGGCGGTTTTTCCGCATCTCGCCAGTATGGAGGCTCTCTACATTAATACGGGTATCGAGACCCGTTATTCCTGCGTGCCGCCTGATTGGTGCAAGATCCCCCATGGTTGGGAGGAACGCACCGAAATTTATCAGCGGCACGCATTGGCCCTCTTGGAGGAAGTCGCTGTCAAGGCGATTAGCGAAGCTGGATTGTCTGTCACCGATATCGACATGATCGTATTAAATACCATTACCGGTCTATCGATACCGAGCTTGGACGCAAAACTCATAAATCGCCTCAGTTTTCGACCCACGGTTGAGCGGCTGCCGATATTTGGCCTCGGCTGCGGCGGGGGTGTCGGCGGACTTGCTCGGGCCGCTCAACTGGCCCGAGGATCCCCTGGTGCAAATGTTCTCTTCCTCACGGTGGATCTTTGTTCGCTATGTGCCCGTCCGAACGATCCAAGTGTCGCCATGTTTGTGTCAGCCGCGCTATTTGGCGATGGTGCAGCCGCCATCGTGCTGCGCGCCGGCGTTAATCCAGTTGATTCGAGCGGGGGTCGCCCGCTCATCACTGCTGTTGGCGAACATTGCTGGCAGAATACCGAACACATTATGGGCTGGGATATCAAAGGTGATGGGTTTGGGGTTGTTCTCAGTCCTGAACTCCCGGCCCTCATGCGCAATGCTCTTCGTCCCGCGGTTGATAAATTCCTTGACCGTCACGGCTTGTCTCTCGACGAATTCAAAGGTTTTCTTTTACATCCAGGAGGTCGCAAGATTCTGGAAACGGCCGAGCATGTGCTAAATATAGATCGGAATCTGGTTGCGCACTCTTGGGCAGTCTTGCGCGATTACGGCAATATGTCCTCGGTTACCTCGATGTTCGTACTCGATCGTGCGGTTCGATCCGAGGCCAAAGGGCAACACCTTTTGGCTGCATTCGGCCCGGGTTTTTCCGCGTACTTTATTGCCTTGATACTTTGACCACCTCGGACCGTTCATTGAACAGCCTGGTTAATGCTTGTGCATTGGCGTTAGAGCCGTGCAGGCGAGTGGCTGCCACAAGCTTAGTTGCGAGTGATGGGAGATAAGCGGCCGCGGCTATGATGGTGGGAGATGCAATTCTAGTTTCCAACAGTCCACCAAGAATGCGCGCCAGCCTGAACTGACGACGAAGCAATCCAATGACTTCGCGATGGTAACTCGCGGCTGGCGTCCCAGCGAGTACCGCGCGCGCTGCCGTCAATCCGGTGTGCAGGGCGATTGCCATCCCATCCCCAATAAAGGACGGTACAACGGCCAGCTGGTCGCCAATGGGATAAACGCGAGGATCGGTCGCCTCTGTGCGCAGGTATCCGTAAGGAATTGAAGCGGTCGCGAGTGGCTTGGCGAAAAGAGCGCGAGCTCCCGACAGAAGATCTCCGATGTGTTCCGATTGGCGCGCCAGATAGTCTCTCTGTGTCGGCCAGGTTGAACCGACGCTACGCAGGAGCTCGTCCGTCATCACCCATGCAATCGAAAGGGTCCCGGCCTCGACGAGGCAAGCGCCCATATATCCGGCATGGAAAAATACGATCTGTACCTGGTTCGCGAGCTGCCGGGTGGCAGCTGACGATTCGAGGTGCATTTTGAATCCGACCATGCGGCCATGCGGTCGCCGAAAACTTCGCAGCGAATGTTTTCCGGTAGCCAGTGCAACGGCCCTTGCCTGCCAAGTCTCGGCCTCCGTCTTGACCAACACAGTATGTGAATGACGTTCGATCCCCAGCACAGCCGTTCCGCGCACGACAGTGGCGCCCGCGCGCTGTGCGGCCAGCAACAGAGCCTGATCAAGCTGAAAGCGAGAAACGGCAGCCGCGACAAAAGGCAATTCGAAGATGGCCCGATAGGGTTCCGACACCAGACACGCATGCGACATCGGGACTGCGTGCAGCGATGCAAGATCTAAGCCGAGCACTTGAAGCAGTGTCTGAGCTTCTGCACTGAGGAACTCACCACAGACCTTGTGCTGGGGAGCGCGGGCGCGCTCCAGGACGATCACCGGGTGCCCGTTGCGGACGAGCTCAAGTGCGAAAGCGGCACCTGCAAGACCACCGCCAACTGCGATCGCCGGAAGCCGGCTCATAGCGCGACTTCGACGCGCATGCAGCGCTTGGCGAGGGCGGCGTCCTCAAGCTGGATCTTATGCCGAAGCACGACAATCCAGAGCGTCGCGAAGATCACCGCGAACGCGAATTGTCCGAATGCCAAGGGCAACACAAACGTTTCCGCGATCGCCACGGCATAATTGGGATGCCTTGTGAGCCGATATGGACCACGTTTGATAATGGGTGCCCTTGGGAGTGAAACAATTCGGTGCGTCCAAAACCGGCCAAGCGTTGCAATGATCCAGTAGCGCAAGGGTTGCAGAGCTATAAAGATCGCAAGCGGCAGGGACCATACTGGCGCATCCGGGGGGACAAGGAGCGCAAGCCCTGCGATCCAGCTAAGGTGCGTGGCCGCGACAACAGGGTAGAAGTCGCCTCCCTCTTCGAGGGCTCCGTGGACCAGCAGACGTCGTGTATTGCGCTCAGAGTAGAGCTCCTCAAGAGCCCTTTGGAGTAGCACAAGCAACGCGGCTATTTGCGCCGGTCCCAAGGTATCGCTCAGCATGTTGGACCATCCGCCCCGAGCTGTTTTCCGTGCCATAATTTGAGGCGTTCTACATCGGGGAGCTCTGCTTGCCACCTCTATCCAACGGCAGTGGTTAGTAAGAAGAAACTTGATCGAGGTCCTCCGCTCGGATCTGGCCGCCAAGCGAATACAAGAGGCTGAGCGGCGATCGCAGCAGCACGACGTTCGCCAAGGATGGGCAGTCGAACATGGGCGCCCCCAATCGATCGTCGCTGCTGTTGCCTGACGCCACCTCGGAAGAACAGCCAACCGTGCGTCTTCAAATCATGGCGACTTTGAGGGCTCAGGCATATGGGTTGTTATGATCATCGATCCATGGCCGGATCCACAGTACGTGGGCAAGTACGATCACCGCACGGCATGTCATTCCCGTTACCAGCAAGATCAGCATTCCCGCGTTCGCAACAGTGCCTCGAATCAGCAGAACATGCTCATGCTGTTTGCTATCGCCGCTGAGGTCTCGCAACAACAATGCTCCGCTCAAGTTGAGGTCGACCCAGCTTAACCATTGCGAACCGACCCTTTGTATTGCTCAAGTAAGCTGGCGCGATTGGTCCGTTGAGATAGCCTACCCTGCTCTCGATGGGCTGCGCGCCACGCTTGAGGTCCATCCCGTGAGCTGGCGGTCAGGGTGGCGCCACTCCCCTGGCACCGGCCCTGAGCAAAGCAGCATGGATCGCAAACCTCGTGCGCGAAGCGTTCGCGTAGGACTGGATGCGGCAGTCCTACACCATCGGCACTCCGAGGTATCCAGCTGGCAAGGTGTTCACCTGCGCGATGGCCATTGCGACGCATTGGAGCGCAGTCAATTGACGTTGGGTAGGGTTTTCCATGGCCGGAATCAGGTTCGGCACTGATGGCGAGGGGCGCGCCACGGCAAGTAACTTTAACGCGGCAGGGTGCGTTCTTTCCCCTGAGAGAAGTGACCTCCTTTGCGTTGGGACTCAGGCGGAGTGCGGAATGTGCCCTGTCCGTCATGCACAGGAGAAGTCGCGTGGTCCAGGCATCAACCTGTTGGCAGATGCGGGAATGCGGGTGCTGAGGCGGCGCAAATCAGATAGATGCCGCGTCCATGTCCAATACCGAAAAGAACACCAATCCTTGCGCCGAGGCCCATCGCAAGGGTTACCTCGCGGGACGACGCGGCTGCACTGGCGCGGACAATCCATACGAGTGCGACAGCCGCGAAGCGCGAGCTTGGATCATGGGCCTGCTTGACGGGCGGACCCGGCAACTGAGCCTCGTGCGAAGGGCATGACTGACGACTGCCAGCCCACGCTCGGCCTTCGGCTCAGCCTCTGCCCCGGTCGTGCCTCACAGCCATGGCGTTGGGTCTTGCCGTTAGGCTGCTCACCCTAAAGGGGTGCTCGGTCTCATTCCCCAATCAGCGAGCCAATGAGGTGCCGTCCGTGCAGCAGTCATCGGCGGGGGCGTGCAGGACGGATTTAGTTAAAACCAGCTCGTCAGGAAACAGGGATGCCCGCCGCGGCGGCGAGCAGGACAACTCGAGCCACGGCCGGCGGACACCCCGCGATGAATCCACCGGTCACGCTGTGGGGCAAGAGACGCCAATCGGCTGTGTGCCGCGGTCGGGTGTTGTCCGTAGAGGGGTATTCCGCGCAACCCCTGAATATTGTCATGCCGGAAACCCCGAAGTAGGCGGTGAGGATTGGGGCCTTATCGGCGCCGGCATGGGTAAGCCCTGACGCCTCTTTCCTGGGCATTGCTGGGGGGATTGGGTCTGCGCCGGCCAAAGTGTTCAGTGGTCCATTGCAGCTATGTGCGCGAATGCTGCAACGAGAAGGAAGAGGCTCCACGAGATTTCCAGGTTCAACAAAAAAGGGGAATGGTGTCGTGGCGGTAGGCCGGATGAGTGTTTTGTAATGAGCCACGCCATACCGAACCCGAAGATAATGGGTGTCAGAGCATAACCCAAGCCGAAGGCAACGCGCGCGGGTAACGTTGCTCCAGGGTGGCCGAAGGTAAACTCGCTCCAAACCAAAATTAGGTTGGCGACGGACAGGACGTAGAGCACGACCAAGTCCTCTCCCAAGTATGCGCGACGAGTACGCAGAGTCGCCAATTGGTTACAAGAGCCGGCTCTTGAGCGCGCATTGCTCGTTATTGCAGCAGCCCACGAAGTATTGTCAGGCATGAGCGGTGCCAAACAACAAAGCTTCGGCTCTAACCTACGTTGGTACGCATAAGGAGAGGAGGAATTTTCCTTATCTTCATTACCGTCCATTAAACCACGGTGGAATGGCGGAGACCCGCATGCTCATGATCGGCGGCCAGTTCGGGCCGGATCGCCGAGATCATCAGCCAAGTGCCTGTCGGTGCAGACATTAGCCAAAACGTCAAAGATTGCCGATGGCCGGTGAGGGTCTGGGGAGGTTTCATGGGGACCGGCCACCCATTTCCCGAGAGGCTAAACTTGGGTCATTTCGCAACCGGCCGCATCCAGCGCCAGACTTGATAGTCGGCTGCAATTCGTTTTCGCCGATTAATCGGGGCAAGGCCGGACCTTAGCTGCGCAAGCGTCGAGGAGCATCGGGAGATCGCAGTCGGACCTGCGTGGCCCGCCGCGAAACGGCTTACCGAGCGGTTGTGCCGTGCCGCAAATTGTCCCCCGGCAGTTGTTGATGGCGTCCGCATTCTTGGCGTTCCCACCCACCTCCATCCCTGCAAGAACCGCGACGGTGTCTATTCCCGGGGGCCGAACTGCAGACGAGTCCACCTTCCCATTGGCAAGAAGAGAATTGGTGAAACGATCTGGAAGATCCTGATCGAATGTAACTAAGCGCTCCACGCCGCTTTTCGCCTCCGTCCTTGGGGAGGCATGAAGACTAGCGCGCATGTGGTCACCAACCGCGTCAAGAGCTGCGTCAGCATCCCTTAACTCGCTCGTTTCAAGGCAGGCGCAAGACGTAACCCCTTGTTCCCTAAGCTCGTGCGCCAGAAATCGTCGAGACATGAGAGCTTGAGAACACGAAGTGTCATCGCCTTCGCCCACCGAACGCGGCTCGCAAAATTGATTGGTGAGGAAGGGGTTTTTCCGGGAGGGGGCCAGGGTTACGGCTGAGGTCGATTGGAATCTGCCTCAGGCAGCACGCTGCCATCAGCACGACGGATTTTCTGACTACACGAGTCGCTCCCTTGCCTGGGCAGAGGTGCTTAAGGTGCAGACCAAGTCAATCTACATGGTGTCACGGCGCGTTGCGGTGCGACAAACAAAGTGGCACGCCGCCTCGTTTGCCATACTCAGCGATGACCCCCTTGTTCCGCACGTAACAGCCGATCTTGGGGTGCCCCATATCATGAGGTCCTCGAGTGACCACGATACCTTAGGTTTCCTATTGCTCACTGGGATATCGCCATGAAGATCTCGCATCGCGCAGTGATCGGCTTATGGCTCCTTCTTGCCATGGCATCTGCTGTTTACGCCGATACGCCGGCATATTCGACCGCAGTCGACTCCCGCATGACGATCAACAGCGATTTGACCGCAATTCAGGACACAACGGTTCGCCAAACGGTCCTCAAAGAGAGTGCCATCCGCATTCTGGGGCAACAGTCACTTTCGTTCGCGGAGAGCATCAGCACGATCGAGATCGTTGAGGCGTTTACGGAGAAAGCGGATGGCAGGCGACTAGCACTCGACCCAGCCAACATTTTAACTCGCGACGCCGCGACTGGTCTCAATGCGGTTTATCAGCGCGACGCCAAGGTAACGACGCTGATTTTCCCCGATGTCCAAGTCGGTGACACATTGGTCTACGTCTCTCGCACATATCGGCATGACAGGCGTATCCCCGGCCATTTCTCTTTTGCATTTGTGTTAGCCCGGTCGGTACCCTACAGCACCTTTCGTTTCACGGTGGAAGCGGCGAAGTCGCTCGAACTCACGCTGCACGCTAGCGGCGAAGGTCTCACTCACGAGGCATCAACCTCAAGCGACGTTCAGCGCCACACTTTCGCTTACGAGCAAAGAACCTGGTCTCCGGAGGAGCCCGGTGCGGTGTCGGTATGGGATCGCGACCCCCAGATCGTGATCACCACCTTTAAGAGCATGCTGGATCTCGGCGCAGGCTACTGGGCCAGCATGCAGGGGAAGGACGTCGTCACGCCCGAAATTCAATTGCTCTCAGACGAGATCACAAAGGGTATTGAAAGCAGACGTGCTCAGGCCGAAGCCATTGAGCACTGGGTGAAAAAGAACATCCGGTATGTGCTCGTCTTTTTGGGGGCCAGCGGCATTACACCTAATCCAGCGCCAACAGTGCTCCGGAACAAGTATGGCGACTGCAAAGATCACGTGGCCTTGATGATGGCCCTGCTCAGGGCCAAGGGCATTGCAAGCGAGCAGGTGCTCATCAGCATGGGCAACATGTACCGGTTACCTGCGCAGCCCGCCATGCTCTTCAATCATGTCATGCTGTATTTGCCGGAATTCGGGCTGTACACGGATCCGACAGCGTCTTCCTCCGCCTTCGGAGTCTTACCGGCTGCATCTTATGACAAACCGGTCCTGCATATCTCGGAGACCGGAGGCGAGCTGGCGAGGACTCCACCCATGAAGCCTGAGGATCACACCACCACATCGAGGACGGTGCTCACGGTCGGAACGGACGGTCAAATCAGAGGTGAGACGCGGCAGATTTCGACCGGTGTGTTTGCGTCGGGCGCACGGCAGATTGCAATCCGGATCGAGACCGAGGGTCGCGAAAGGTACGTTGAGACCTTGCTTCGGGCTTTGGGCCGCCCCGGGACCGGTACCTTTGACGCCGCGCTACCGTCCGATTTCTCTGAGCCCTACACGGTGCGCGGCGCCTTCGTATTGAACAACAAGTTGCCCATGCCCTTCAGCGGCTCACGCGAATTACCCTTAGGCATGCCGATTCACAAACGTCCGGGTGTGTGGCCGCTTGGGCAGCGTGTGGCCAAGCGTCAAACGGATTTCGTCTGCTTTGCGGCCAGAGAGGCGGAGGAGATTGAGATTAGCTTTGCCGACGGGCTTGCCCTACCTAATCGAATCGAGGGCACCACGATCGATAACAGGTATCTGAGCTATCGAGCTAGCTATGACCTCGTTGACCGCACCCTCAAGGTTCGACGCGAGTTCACGTCGAATGTGGTAGGGCAAGTGTGTAGTAAGGAAATTGAGGCTGAGATTGCTGGATCGCTACAGCGAGTCATGCGCAGCTTTGGTGCGCAAATGATGTTCAATACGCCTCACAGGGTCCCCGCTGCGCTCTGAGGACCGTGATACTGGACTGGAGAGCTATCGCGCCAAGACCCAGTCGCGGCGATCATTTGTCGGATTTAGATGGGCTTTGGTCCGATCTGTTCTATTTGTTTTATGCGAAGCATGTCACAGCATTAGGAGTTCTATAATGTTATCAACGATGGGCGATCTTTGAGGATCGCATTTACTTGCTTCGCTCTGGAGATGCGTCCCGAAGATGAGAAGATGACAAAGGCCGATGCGGAAGGGGGCTTGCGAGCGTGACGAGGGTCTGGGAGCCCCGCACAACTTGGGCCAATAACCTAAACAGCCCAAACCCTCGTCCGAGGGTGGGCAATTCCGACGATCCGAGGGAGCTTGGGATTAGGGGACCAAGCTCAAATCTCAGGTTACTTGGCCATGTTCAGGTTGAGAAGAAATTCCTATAGAGGACATTTCGTGCCGTACGTCCCCTGTGGATAAAGTGGATCGTGATCCATTCTTAGTGAGGCTTGCAGCAATGGATCTCAATGATAAGATTTTGCCAGCGTGATGCATGCAATATCAGGTATATGTTTAGTTTTATGCGCAGATTGATATTTATTTACAAGGATATAGTTCCGAGATAGTCAGTGTCGTTGGAGCCTTCAGTCGAGCAATTCCGGATTGAAGTGTCAAGATTACTTGGTGGATAACCTTGGTTTTCTCGCTGTGATGGGGTCGCGATGGGGGATCAATCCTGATAAGGAAACCAGTACACTGGTTTGTAATGATCGTTACTGCAGTTTCAAGGAAGAGAGCCCAAACGAAGTCGAATCTAACGATAAACGGACCCGAACGCAGGAGAGGCATGCAGTGCCTTCTGGAAGCGGTGCGCGGGATGGGCTCCGGCCTATTTCAAAAAAAATCGGGCCCGCCACGACAGCTCTGTTCACACAGGGCAGGCATGCCGAGCCACTGGGTCAACACTTCGGAGGGAAGAGGTGGTCGCTAAGTGATTGGGGAAAGTAACGACCACCCCCCATTATGGCTCGTGTGCGGGGTAAGCGAGCCACGAGCAAACAATACGTCAAAATCCAGGATTTATTCCACTGTCAGCCAACTGAATTAGAGGTGGGGCTGATATGCAACTGGGGCTTAGCCTCCCGAGGGCACCCCCAAAGAATGGCGTTCGATGAGGTGTTTCGACATGCGGTCCGCCATTCGTGGCTTTGAGACGATCAACTTTGTTGGGCGTGATGGACGAACAGGAGAACCAAAGGAGCCCGTGGATTGCCACTGACTTGCGCACTGGCAATTTGCCCGGCACACCGATGCCACTTTATGAGGAAAGCGTTATACTGTAACGCTCGCCTGTTGATGCGCAAGCAACTTTGATGGGAATGCCAGTGTTCGTGGTGAACCCAAAGTATTGAACCATTCAGAGGACGGCAGCGGCCGAGGATCTTCGCAGGGAGCGAAGTGGCGTCGGCGACCGCAGCCAAGCAGCCCGTGGTGGGCTAGCCCAATGGCCGCGTGCGCACTTGGTCGACATAGATGCCCGCGTGTGCGCCTCTGGGTACCCCCAAGTTTGAGACAATCAGCGTCCGGGCTCTCACGCCACAAGACCGGGCGCTAAGGGAAAAATCCGCTGGCGATAGGGTCTGCCACCCGCGCCGTTCCATAATACCACCCAATTTACTCACCGGCAGATGTCCTGATCTATTTCGCCTAATTGTAATCGGGAGGTTCCGCGATGCTGACGGCCTCGGCGTGTGAAACAATCAAGGACATTCCCGCCCTTGTTGCTTTTACTGATGAGGTGGCTGGGGCGGGAACGCCCGGCGCCGTGCTCGATGCGCTGCAGACCTTCGCGATTTGCGTTCCCCTCAACGTTATGGGAGCCGCACGCCTGCCCTTCGGTGTCGGTGATTGGCGTTCACTCAATCTCAATCGTGACATTTTCCTGCATTCCTCGGTACCCAAGAAATGGTGGAGCGAATATGCAACGATGGCGCGGCGTGAGTTCGATCCCGGTATCATGATGGCACGGCAGAGCATCATGGCCTTCACATGGACAGAGACGCGGCGGATGCTCGATCCGATTGGCGTCGATCAGTGGCCCTACGAGGTGGCCCTAAAGTATGGCATCCGCGATGCATTGACGTGTCCGGTCGGTCGGCGGTGGGTCATCTGCTATTGGTCGAGCAAGCCGCTCAACGAAAATCTGACACCACCCCTGCGCATCCTGCTGCAAGCAGCGGCGGGTTTTACCGCCCTGCGCCTCGAACAGCTCGTCGAGATGGAGCCTGATTATCACGATGAACGCATACACCTAACCCCACGTGAGTTGGCGGTTCTGCGGCTAGTGTCCCTGGGACGCACGACTGAGGAGGTTGCCAAGCTGCTCAAGCTGGGTGAGGAGACGGTTCGCACGCACCTTAAGAAAGCGCAGGAGAAGCTTGGTGCGCGAAACCGGGGTCATGCAGCAAGCGAGGCAATTCGACGGCAGCTAATCCCATAGTGTTTGTCTATAGCGATTTCTTTGCATATCCATGATCGCCGGGTGCGACGAATTGCTGGAGGTCCGCATCCCCACGAGGGAGGCTTCGATCAGATAAGGTAGCGCTCGAACCGAGCGCGACATTCCCCTCAAAAACACAGGCCGACCCTCGGCTCAACGGTTTTGTCGGGCGCGATGCATGTTGTAGCGATGCCCTGTTTGGCTAAAAGCGAGATCATCCGTGACCGATGCCATCGAGATCAATCGTAGGAACTGGGATGAACGGGCGAAAATCCACGCGCGTGATACCACAGGTTTCTACGGGCTTGATCGCGTGCTATCAGGCGAGGCCAGATTGGGGTCCATAGAAGGGGCTGAGCTCGGCGACATTTCCCAGAAAAAGGTCCTGCACCTACAATGCCACATCGGAACCGGGACGCTGCAGTTGGTGCGGTGCGGCGCAATAGTCACGGGTCTTGATTTCTCTGCTGAAGCGATCCGTGTGGCACGACGCCTAGCCGCCGACGCAGGGCTCAAGGCTGATTTCGTGGAAGGCCGAGTGGATGAAGCGCCCCGCTTAGCACCCGGACCCTTCGACCTGGTCTACGTCACCTGGGGAACCATCTGCTGGTTGCCGGATCTGAAGATTTGGGCAAATGCCATTGCAACCGTTCTTGCTCCGGGTGGGGAGCTCTATTTCGCCGATGCCCATCCGAGCTTCATGCTTATGGAGGAGCGGGAGGGTAAGCTCGAGCCGACCTATGATTTCCAAACGCCTTCCGGCCGGCCACTGGAGTTCACCAACGCAACTACATACACCGGTGATCTGACCGTCATGACACACCAATCAACCCGCGAGTGGATTCACCCGCTGTCGGCAATTTTTGGATCGCTCATAGAAGCCGGACTGACGACCAAGATGTTCCACGAACACGAGGTCCTCCCCTGGCAAGGATTGCGGATGATGGTTCCCACGCAAGAGGGGTACTGGCGCCTTCCCGATGGACACCCACGGTTCCCGTTATCCATGTCATTGAGAGCGCAGAAGGCGAAATAGTGGGGCCTACGAATCTGAGGAGCAGTGGCGAGCTTCGGGTCACCGCGGGTGTTCAAATTCAGCTTGAGCCATCGACAATGTCCTAGCTGCAAAGTTGGAGGTGTCACAAACAGCCAATCTTCCGTCGCCCCAAAATCGGTAAGCCTCATTCCCGCGAGGTCCTGAGCAAGCGCCACTTTGGCGCAAGACTAAACCGGCTGGCCTAGCAACTTGTGGCTGATTACGAGCTCCAATCGCAACGTTATGCAACCGGCAATCGTCCGTCTTCGCAGCCGCAAGCTACGGTGTGTCCAGTAGAGAGCTCCTACAAGTCTATCCGCTAATCATAACACCTTGATTTGGTTGGTCGGGACGCCGAGAGGATCGTACCGGCGGCCCACGGCTCCCAAACGGAACTAGTCTAGCCCGATCAACTCAGAGTTTGGCGCGCGCAGGCTGAGGCGCGCTCAAGAAGAAGTTTACGCTCGCGTTCATTGCGCGTGAGTGAGGCGGCTAGCTCGAACTCGGCGCGGGCTTCCTCGAAGCGGCCGAGCTTGTTTAGGAAATCGCCCCGCACGGTGGGCAGCAGATGGTAAGTCTTGAGCGCAGGTTCCGAGGCGAGCTTGTCGACCCTCTCGAGTCCCGCAACAGGGCCCGACAACATTCCCAACGCGACCGCGCGATTGAGCTCGACGACCGGCGATGGTGTGAGTTCGCCCAGCACGCCATAGAGCTTGACGATGCGCGCCCAGTCAGTCGCGTCCGCTGTGGGGGCCCTCGCGTGACAGGCGGCGATGGCCGCTTGCAGGGTATAGGGGCCCAGAACGCTCCCCTGCTCCTTCGCGTGTATCTCGGCATGCTCGAGAGCAGCGAGGCCTCTACGAATGAGAAGCCTATCCCATCGCGCACGGTTCTGATCGAGAAGAAGGATGGGCTCCCCCAACGGGCCAGTCCGAGCCGCGAGACGCGAGGCCTGGATCTCCATCAGGGCGACGAGGCCGTGCGCCTCTGGCTCGCTGGGTGCTAGCCCTACCACGACGCGGCCGAGCCGCAGCGCCTCTTCGCAGAGCTGAGGTCGAATCCAGTCGTCACCCACCGTCGCCGAGTAACCCTCGTTGAAAATCAGATAAATGACCTCCAGGACAGATGCGAGGCGCTCGCCGAGTTCCGCCCCGCGAGGTACCTCGAAGGGAATTCGTTTGTCGGCTAGCGTTCGCTTGGCCCTGACGATGCGCTGCGCGACGGTCGGTTCCGACAACAGGAAGGCACGTGCAATCTCCTCGGTCGTCAGGCCACCGATGAGGCGCAGCGTCAGTGCAACGCGCGCCTCGGTGGTGAGCGCGGGATGGCAGGCCGTGAAGATGAGACGCAACAGGTCGTCGCCGATGTCGTCGTCAAGGGAAGCATCAAGATCAGGCGACGCACCCTCCTCCTCGATCGCAATTCCACGGCCAATCTCTTCGTGCTTGCGCTCGATCAGCCTTCTGCGGCGAAGCCCGTCAATGGCGCGATGCTTGGCGGTGGCCGTCAGCCAGGCGCCAGGCCTGTCGGGGATGCCCGACTTCGGCCACCGCTCGAGGGCGGCGACGAGGGCGTCCTGGGCAAGCTCCTCGGCGAGGCCAACATCGCCCACCAAGCGCGCGATGCCAGCAATCAGCCGCGGTTGCTCGATCCGGAAGACGGCGTCGATGGTGCGATGTATGTCGGTGGCTGCCACGGCCACCGATCACAGCATCATCGACCCGTTGGCGCAAGCACGAGTGTGGGGGTCGGCGGAAGCCTAGTCCGTCGGGCTCCTGGTCTAGCGCGAGGCCGAGTTACGCTTCATTTGCTGGCGCGTCGCGGCCTCTCGCTTGGCTTCCTCTGGGGTGAACGCCTCGGCTGAAAAATCCGAGGCCTCGAAGATCGGGCGCAGCTCGCACTCTCCCTTGCCGAGTACCTCCAGGAAGCGCTTGGTCCAGTGGATCGCTTCATCCATCGACTTCACCTGGAACAAGGCGTAGGAGGCGATCAGCTCCTTGGATTCGGTGAAGGGTCCATCGATCACGGTGAACTTGCCTTCGGCGAGGTGAACCCGCTTCCCCTTGGCGCTGGGATGCAGCCCGTCGGTGGAGAGCATCACGCCTGCTTTCGTGATCTCCGCGACGAATGCGCCCATGCGTTCGATCAGCTCGCGGCTCGGGGGAGTGCCGGCCTCCGAGCTTGCGTCAGCTCTGAGCATGCCAAGTATCTTCATGTTCATTTCTCCGGATGGATTCGCTGCGGCAAGTGACCGCTTCGTGATGGTCTCGAAAAATATTGACAGATCGACAGGGCGGCAAAAATTTCCCGGGTGCAGCCTCCCCGTGCTCAACTCTTTGCGATCTGCTCGCCCAGTCGGCGGTGGTGGTCGACCGCGGGGCTCTCGCCGAAATCTTCCAGCTCGAACATCTGGCGGATCTCAACCTCGCCGTCCTCATTGTGGGGATTGGGGCAGCGCCTGATCCATTCGATTGCTTCTGCGAGCGATTTGCATTGCAAGATCCAGTAGCCGGCGACCAGCTCCTTGGTCTCCGCGAACGGCCCATCGATCACCGTGCGCTTGTCGCCTGAGAATCGGACGCGCGCCCCCTTTGAGCTCGGCTGTAGACCATTGCCATCGAGCATCACGCCAGCCTTCACCAACTTCTCGTTGAATTTCGCCATCGCTGCGAGTAACTCCTCCGACGGCATCTTGCCGGCCTCGGAATCCTTCGTGGCCTTGACCATCACCATGAAGCGCATTGCCATTACTCCTCTCGGGTTGTTTGACTAAGAGCCGGGAAGAACCTGGCTCTACCGTGACGTCGAACGACAGGCTGGGAAATCGACAAGGACATTTGATTTTTCCGATTTATGTCATCCAACGTGCTGTAATAAATGAAAAAATTTCTTGGATGCCATTCCGGCGAGGACGCAGGCGCGCCGACAAGGGTGGCCAAAGTCTCTACCGCAACGACTTGAGCGGGCATTCGCAAGGTCAACTGCCGTGCCTAGCAGGCACCCATAACGGAAGGAGGATCCGACGCCGAAGTCGGGCATCAGCTCGTCGTCGTGCCCAAAGGTCTTGGGGCCATCGCTGACGGCCTCATTCAATGCCGCAAATGCAGGCAGTTTGATAGGGCCAGTACCGTCTAATTTCGGTTCATGTGCGGTCTCTCAGGCCGTTGGCCAAGCCTCTGCTGCACCCTCAACCCACCGTCGTGCGCACGACCAAGTAGAAAGCGCGACGAGGCCCGAACCACGACGCGAACATGGGCCTTCACCAGCATATGGTCCGCAGACTTGATATGTGGATCTGGAAGAAGGTCCCAACGGCACCAGTTGCTCCGTGGCCAGCGATAGGTTCAGCCGGAGCCTTCAGGTGAAGAACAAACGGCTCGTCAGCGACCACGAGGCGATCGCCAACTTCCGCAAGGACAATGTCGCCGTGGCGCGTGGCGCAAACTCTGTTACGCTTGTCCATTCGCGAGGGATTTGGGGGCACGTCGTGTATTGCGCCTTTTTGAGCTACAGCCGCGCCGACCGTGCCTTTGCCGAGTGGCTGCATGCGGCGCTCGAGAGCTACAAAATCCCGCGTGAGCTCGTGGGCCGCGCGAAGCGGACGGGAGCGGTGCCGCGATCACTGCGGCCGATCTTCCGGGATATTTCTGATTTTCCGGCCGGCGGCATGCTCGTCGATCGGATCCGGGAGGCCATTGCCGATTCCGCTGCGCTAATCGTCGTTTGCTCGCCCGCGGCTGCGAAGAGCACCTATGTGAACGGTGAAATCGGTGCCTTCAAGAGCCGGGACGGCGCCGGTCCCATCCTGCCGATCATTTGCGACGGCGTTCCGGACGACCCCGAGCGGGAGTGTTTCCCCCCAGCGCTGCGCTATCGCACTGGCCCCGATGGCGCTCCGACCGCCGTGCGCGAGGAGCTCCTCGCGGCCGACGCCCGCAACATCGGTGATGGTCGCGAGCTCGCCAAGATCAAGCTGATTGCCGGCCTTATCGGAGTGCCGCTCGATGAGCTTGTGCAGCGTGAAAAGGTCGCCGCACGCCGCCGGCAGCGGCGGTTGGCGCTGCTGGCGGGGGCCATGGCGGTGTTGGCGATTTGCGCAAGCATTGGCGCCTGGCTCGCCGCCGACGGCAAGAGCCGCGCCGATGCGAGCCTGATGCAGGGATTGGGAGCAACCGACGTTCTCATTGGGGATATCGCCGAGGGCATGCGTGACTTTAGAAGCGTGCCGACCGAGCGCGTCGAAGCTGTGCTTGCCAAGGCCGAGCGCCTGTTGGACAGCTTCGGCGGCGATACCCCGGCCGGCAATCTCCTCGCCCAGACGCAACAGCGCGTCGCCGATGCCTTCTTCCGCCCCAATGTGGCGGAGGTGCGCTGGCACCAGGGGCGGGCGATGAACGCATTGTCGCTCTCCTACCTGCGTCTCGGCCGCAGCGAACAGGCAATGGCCAACGTCACCTGTGCGATCCGTTTGTTTGATGCCCTGGCAAAGGATCCGAGGGCAGCGGGCATCGCCTCAGGCGACGCCATCAGGCTGCAGCTTTTGCGCGCGCGCACATCGCGCGGCGATGTCCTGCGAGGGACGGGCGACCTCACCGCTGCAGCCGACGTCTTCGTGGGGGTCGGCGAAATGGGAGCGGCCGATCCAGTGCCGGAGATGCGCGTCGCGGCGTCGAAAGCGCTGCGCAAGGCCGGGGAGGTCCTTGGCCTGCGGGGGGACTGGGGAGGGGCTGGGGTGCAGTTCGCGCGCGCTGCCGCCATCTTGCAGGCACTGGTTGATAGCGGCGCCACGGCGCCGCCCCAAGAGGTGATCCGCCAGGACCTTGCTGACGTCCGCGTGGATCTTGGCGACGCGCTGGTCGCCGGCGCGCCTGCGGCGGCGGTTCCCGAAGACGCGGTTAAAGCGCTCGCCCAGTACCAGGAGGCTGCGGCGATACTTGCGGCGCTGCTCGCCGCGTCACCGGACAACAAGATCTGGGCAAGTATACTCGCCGCCGCGCGCTTGAAAGAGGGAGAGGTGCTGGCGGTGCTGGGCGACCGCTCGCGTTCCGAGGCAGCGGCGGCCGCCGCCCTCGAGCTGATCAAGGGCGTTGCTGCCGCGGACCCCCGCAACGACGAGGCGCAGCGCGCGCTTGCCCGCTATTACCGCGCGCTTGCGCGCAGCCGCCTGCATCTTCAGGATCCGGCCGGAGCGCTCGCCTTCTTTCAGGAGATCAGCGCGCTTGCCAACCGTCAGGTGCAGTTACCCGACGCATCCGATAGCCTTTGGCGCCGGTCGCGCGCCGACAGCCGAGCGGAGCAGGGGAGAATACTCCTCACGCTCGGCCGCAGCGAAGAGGCGCTCCCGCTGCTGCGCGAAAGCCTTGCCGAACTGACGGCGCTCGTGCCTTGCGCCGAGGCCCGCGACAGGGAGCAGATGCGTATTGCTGCGAGCGGCGTGCAAAGTCTGATCAAGACGCTCGCTGGAGAGAACGGCCTTGTCACGTCGTCCCTTGGTGGGGCGGCGGAGGTGTGCGCGGCACCGCAAGCGCGAGCGGGATCGCCCCAGCCGGTATCGGCCAGTGTGCGCTGTCCGATGTGAGTTTCGCCAAAGGAGGAGGTGGGAATGCGTGAACATCGAGCAGTGTCAACCGCAAGAGCGCTCGCGGTGCTTGCCGCCACGTTGACGGTGGCGGCAGCCCTCGCGCTTGACGCGCCGGCAGTTGGCAAGACCAAGGAGGCACCCAAGGAGGCACCCAAGGGGGAACTCAAATCCTTCTGGGATGACCCTTGCAGCTTCAGCTTTTGCATACTCGACAAGCGGGGCCGCACCTTCGCTGTGGCGGCAATAACCCGCAAGCTAAGGTGCCATTCCGTTGAGGACAACGTCTGCACGTGCCGTTCCGGCCACAGGGCGACTGCGCAGGGCTGCCGCAGATAGGGCGCCGTCGCCGCGCACCCAGGCGCGCGGCATATGGCTGACATTGGCGGTGCCAACGAAGCACTGCGTGGCGTCATCGGGCCGCACGCACGACGCCGTGTCGCCCGGTGCGCAGTGCTGCTTGCGCATCGAAGCGTGGCGAAGCACCTCGATCATCAACAAGAAGAAGAGCTGAGTGACGCGTGGCGGTCCGCGGGTTAGGAAAGTGTCTTCAACGCGGCCATAGTCAAGTCTGGCTCCGGCCGCACTGTGTAGTCCGGATCGACATCCGCAGTTCGGACGATCCCATTTCGATCGATGACGAAGCGTGCCGGCATCGGTAACCGCCAAGAGGGTTCGCCATTGCGCACAGCCAGATCGTTGTTGAACGACAGATAAACGCCTTTCAGGTCGTCCGGCAGCGTAAACGCGAGGCCGAACGTTAGCGCGATCTGGCAGGCATGATCGTGCAGGATTGGGAATGCGAGCTTGTGTCTCGCCGCGAGCTCCGCGGAGAACTTTGATAGCTCCGGCGATATCACAACGAGCTCAGCTCCCAGAGCCTTGATCTCACCGTAAACTGCTTGCAGAGCATCCAGCTCATGCCGGCAGTACGGTCACCATGATCCGCGGAAGAAAGAAGTGACCAACGGACCGCGCGCGAGAAGATCGCGAGAAGCAATCAGATGGCCATCATAGTTTGGCGCCGCAAATGATGGGACTGGCTGGCCGACCGCCAGAACCGTCTTCAGGATGCCCGAAGCGCGCAGATTGTCGGTCGCCCGATGCATGGTCGCTTGTTTTTCGGCTGGTACACGCGCAGCGGACGCGGCGCGTGTTGCCTCCAGTTTCGCCTTGAGTGACATGGATCAACCCCTACAGTCAGCGCCGGATGCCGGCAATGCAACCACTCGAGCACGTCGGGCTTGATGGAGGGTGGCATGACCGCTTAGATTGGAGCAGACAAGAAGTCGTGATCACACCTTGGGGGAACAAACACGCAGCCGATGAGCCCCGTCCCAGGCATGCGGCCTTTCAAAAACCGTTATCCGCCGGCCTCCCAGAATGTCGGCTCTCGTGCGCGTACCGGCTAGACCTCGGGTCATCGAACCTGCCGCGGGTCTCCCTTTGCTAGCGCCTCTTGCCTCAATCTCATGCGTTAATTGGGGTGCCGTCCCGGTCGAAATCAATCCCAATTAGCGACGGCAGTATTGCGTCTCTCGGTTGCTCCTAATTTGGAGCTGGCGAAATCAACGAAAAACTAGGGTCGCCTCAGCGACCCCGATGATCGATGCATTGCATTACAGCTGAATGTTCTTCAGCTCACCTCTCTGACAGGCGGTCATGAACTCGCTCAGCGAGTTTTTGCCCCCATAACCTGGGCATGTCCCCGCAGGCTCGGCCGGACTCCGCTCACCACAACCGGTCATCCCCACCATCCTCGGCTCATCTTCTGCCGATATACCTCGTGGGTCTGAGGCGAAGCCTCGTTAGGTATTGGTGTTCGCTCGGGAATGCCGTGATGGTGAATTAGGCGAGGCTGTTAACTGCAAGGCATAGACCGATCCAGTTGACGTTCGTCTGGAAGCGATGGAAGCTTGTTTGCTGGCGTCTTGTCGCGCCGCGTGGCCCAAGCCCGATCGAGGACCCCTACTATGATCACCAAGTTCGACAGCCTCTTCGCTGGCCACACAGACCTTGAAAACTGCGGCTATGCCGGTACTCCGATCAACGAGCGGTGCTACGACAATAAGCACCTCGCCAGCTCGCTGTTCAAGGCGGAGGCGATGGCGCAGATGATGGACCGAAGCGGCTTTGACACTTTTTGGATGGCCGAGCACCATTTCCAACGCGAAGGTACGGAGTGCCTGCCCAACGTGTTGATGATGGCCGTGCACCTGGCCAACCGCACGACCCGCCTCAGGTTCGGTTGCGGCTTCAACATCGCGCCGATGTGGCATCCGCTGCGGTTGGCTGAAGACTACGCAGTAGCGGACATTTTGACCGGTGGCCGTGTCACCTTCGGCGTCGGCCGCGGTTATCACACGCGTGAGGTCGAAACCTTTGGCTCACCGCTGATGGACCAAAAGGCCAACCGCGAGCTGTTTGAGGAGCAGGTTGAGATTATCTTCAAGGCCTTCGATAACGACAGGTTCAACCACAAGGGCAAGCACTACACGCTTCCTCCCGAGGTGCCCTACCGCGGCTACATGCTGAAGGATATCACTCTGGTGCCGAGGCCATTTCGGCAACCAGTAGAATGCTGGCAGCCGATCCAGGGCGGCACCATGCGCGCCTTTGAGTTCATGGCGAAGTATGGGATCCAGGGACTGCTTGGTGGCGGCTCGTCAGAGGGCGGCGCCATGCATCAGATGATCGTCGACTTCCAGACCGCCTATCGCAAGGTCCGCGACATGGAGCTCAAGCTCGGTGAGCGGCTGGCAATCGGTTATCACTTCATGATTGCCGAGACGCGCGAGAAGGCGATGGCCGCTGTTGCCAAGTACTACGAGGAGAACTTGAAGATGTTCGGCGAGCTGCGTCTCGTACGCGCGCTCTCCGACGAGCAGATCGAGGCGATGCGTAACCCAGCGAAGGCCAAAGGCGCCAAGCTGCCGACAATCGAGGACGCCGAAGCTTCGGGTGGTTTCCTGTGCGGGCCGGCCGAGCTTATCATCGAGAAACTGAAGGCGATCGAGAAGAAGTATCCGGGCCTTCAGCGCGTCAACCTGAGCATGCCTGTGGGCGTCCCACTGACCCTATGGCTCGAGCAGCACGATCGACTTGCGAGAGAGGTTATGCCGGCGTTCCTGAAGTAGTCGGACTGCCATGCCTGAGGACAGCTGGCCGTCGGAGATCCCATCACTGGCAGCGCATGGAAGCCGAAGGCCCCCTGATCATCAACTTAAGATCATCCGACCATGCGCACAAACCCCAAGCAGGTATGCCGCGCGTCTGCTCTTGTGGAGGAAGAGGTCAAGAAACGAGCCTGACCCAAGCCTTTGCCTTCGGTGACGACGTCATCGATGGGGAGCAAGACGGGTGTCGGAGAGGTGAAGGCACAGAGGGGACTGCTGTCAAGAAGGCGCGAGCGACTATGTCCCTCCGCCTTGCTTCTAAGATCCATCCTTTTATTCGATCTGAAGACGCACCGTTCTTTCCCCCAGACCCCGCTCGTCCCGACCGGCCATGTCGGCGTGCGCCTCCGCAAGACAAATAGCGCCCTTGCCGGTGTGCCCACCATCTTTAGCTCGCTGCCTGGCTGAGGCAGCCCTTTAGTGCCCGCACACATCGCACCGATTTGGCGGCCGTATGACGACTTCGTGCCCTAGCGCTATTATCTCCCGGCGCGCGACATGGCGGTCGCGATTGGCTGATGCAAGCATTGGCGTGCCGACAAGTCTTCAGAGCTAACTGGCAAAGGAGCCGCGTCGGTTAAGAGACGCAGTAGCGGAGACAATGAAGTGCAACCCGAGTCAATCGATGTTCTTGTTGATGCCGATTTCCTCTTGCCAATGATTGACGGAATGCCCGTTGTGGGGGGCGCCGAAGTGGCAGTGCGGGGTGACCGGATTGTGCATTGTGGGCCGGCGCGGCCTGCCGGTAGCTGGGCTGCAAAACGAACGATCTGCGGGCGCGGCCACGCAATTGTTCCAGGTTTCGTCAACGCACATTGCCACACGGCATCGGTTGTTTTCCGCAGCCAAACTGACGACCCTCCTGGTGGCGTCACGCTCTACAGCATCGGTTTTCGCGGCGAGCAGGAATTAACGGCGGAGGAATGGCACGACCTCGCTCACGTCGGCGCTATCGACATGGTCAAGGCCGGTATCACGACCATTAACGATATCTACTATGAGCCGGACGGGCTGGCTGCTGCCGTAGAGGCGATCGGTTTACGAGCGCAGCTCTGCGATGAAATCTTCGATGTCGCGAAGGAAAACCTAATTGCCGAAGACTACACACGTTATCGCGCCCGCGGCGCGGCAAAGTTGAAGCGAAGTCTTGAGTTTACAGAGAGGTGGCAGGGCAAAGCCAATGGGCGCATCACGACTAGGCTTGGGCCACATGCCGTAGACACGTGTTCTCCTGAATTATTGCGCGATATCGCTAGCGAGGCGAGGCGATTGGGGATCGGCATACACATGCACGCGGCGCAGTCCGTGCGCGAGGTAGAGGTCGTGAGGCGGATGTACGGCTGCAACCCGCTCGAGCATCTGGCAGCACTCGGCGCTATGGGCGCCGATGCGGTGCTGGCCCACCTGACGTTCGCCAGTCCCGCCGATCTCGATACCGTTCGCGCAACGGGTGCAAAATATGCGCACTGTCCGACGATTTATCCGCGCCGTGGTGTCTACCCAGACTTACTGGCCATCCGAGCGCGTGGCATTCCCACAGGCTTTGCGACCGACTGGATGATGAACGATCCGTTCGAGGGAATGCGCAACGCCATCAACGCGATGAGGCTCAAGACGGGGATTGTTGAGGCCTTGACCACGGCAGAAGCCTTTTGGTTCGCCACCATGGGGAGCGCACACGTCATGGGCCTCGAACGCGAGATCGGCTCGCTGGAAGTCGGGAAGAAGGCCGACCTCATTCTGATTCATCTGGAGCGGCCCCACCTAGAGCCCTTTTATGCCGACCCGGCCTCGATCGTGTATTACGCCCGCGCGTCAGATGTGGTTACGAGTATTGTGGACGGGCGCATCATCATGGAGGATCGCAAGGTTCTCGGACTCGATGAGCAGGCAATACTGTCGAGGACGCGCCGTCACGTTCCTCGGTTCGGTGCGATGATGCAGCGGCTCGGTGGCGTGTCGAGGCTGGGACTTTGCCCTTGTGAACCCCTGCCGATCTGAAAGCCTAGGCATTAGCCCCTTGGTCGTCACCTCCCCTCGATCTCAATTCCAGTAAGTTGAGTGCGTCAAGTCCTGCAAATTAATACGGTGATCCTCCTGCCACCGCTCGTGCTGCTCCACGGCGAGCGCCCGAACGAGCCGCAGGCAACTCGCCTCATTGGGAAAGATGCGCGCCACCTGCGTACGGCGCCTGATCTCCTCGTTGAAGCGCTCGAGCATGTTGGTTGACTTCATGTTGCGGTGATGCGCCAACGGCAGCCGATAGTAGGTCAGCGTCTCCTCGATGTTGTCCTCCACCCAGGCGACGAGCTTGGAGTAGCGGGATTGCCACTTGTCAATCCACGCCTTGATGTCCGCCTTGGCCTCTTTCAGTTGGCGACGATCGTAAAGCCAGCGTAGTTCTTGCAAGCAATCGTCGTCGCGCTTTCTCGGGAGATGATCGATAGCGTTCCTCAAGAAGTGCACGTAGCAGCGCTGCCAGGCGACGCCGGACAGGCATTCCGCGATCGCCTTTTTCAACCCTTCGTGGTCATCAGAGACCACGAACTCAACGCCGTGGAGACCACGCTCCTTGAGCCCCATCAGGAAGTCGCGCCAGCTCGAGCGGCTTTCCCGATTGGCAAGCTCAACGCCTAACACCTGCCGCCGTCCCTCCCAATCGATGCCAATGGCAATCAACACCGCTTGGCTTTGGATGACGCTGTCGATGCAAACATTCTCGTAGCGGGCATCCAGGACAAGGTGTGGGAATGGCTCGCTCAGCCGCCGGCGTGCAAACCGCGCGAGCTCACCATCAAGCTTCTTGACCACCGCCGACACCGAAGAGGCCGAGAACGAGTGGCCGATCAGCTCTTCGGTGATGGCCTTCACCTTCCGGGTCGAAACACCCTGTATGTACATCTCCGTTAGCGCAGCCATCAGCGCCTTCTCTGAGCGCTGGTAGCGCTCAAACAGCTCGGTCGAGAACCGCCCCTGACGGTCCTCCGGTATTCTGAGCTCGATTTTGCCAATGCGCGTCACCAGCGAGCGGCTGTAGTGCCCCGAGCGGTAACCGAGCCGAGCCTCAACCCGCTCACCCTTGGCAGCCCCCAGAGCCTCGGTCATTTCGGCCTCAAGCACCTCTTGCAGCACCGCGCGCACCAGGGGCTTGAGAAAATCCTTGTCGGCACTCAACAGGCTCTTGATCTCGGCCAGCGCCGGCCGCAACTTCACTACGGTCATGGTCGTCGTTCTCCTTTGGAGCGGTAGTTGTCGCAAACCACCGGACTACCATGACCGCTCTTAACCTTGCTCAGGCGTCAGAGCTTTTGCTGAACATCACGCACACTACCTTCCAGTAGCGCAGGACGGGGGGCACCCACCGCGGAATAGTAGGGGGTTTGAGGGTTTGGCGGGGCGAGCTAGCGCCTGGCTGGCTCAAGGAGAGAGGACCCGATACCCTATGCAATGGCGGGCCACACCATCGGAAGCTTTCTCCAAGCAAATCCCAACAGCTCACACCCTAGCGCTTTAGAGCGTGCGCCTGAATTCGCGAGGGAGTGGTTCCGAACACATCCGCTGCCTATGCTCAAGGGCAGGTTGGGCGAACGGAAACTGCGCGCAATAGCCAGGGCAGCCGCCAAAACAGTCTCCACTAGCGGATTTGCATATGACAACACCATCCCGGACTACCGCCGGCGAAGATCCCCCTGAGGCAAGGGATATTACTCGGAGGCTCGCCCGATACGTTGTGGCGACGCGGTCTCAGGACCTGCCCGAAGGTGTGCGTCGGGAAGTCGGACGCTCGCTGCTCAACTGGTTGGGGGTCGCCATCGGCGGCTCACGCCATGAGGCGGTGGAGATCGCCCTTGCGGCGGTGACGCCGTTCTCTGGACCGCCACAGGCTGGCCTCTTCGGTCGCTCGGAGCGACTCGACGTAGTCAACGCCGCCTTGATCAATGGCATCAGCTCGCATGTGTTCGACTTCGATGACACAGACCTACTGACCGCCGTTCACCCGTCCGCACCGGTTATGCCCACGGTGCTGGCACTCGCCGAGCTCAACCCGGTGAGCGGGCGCGACCTCGTTACTGCCATTGCCATGGGTTTCGAGGTCGAATGCCGGCTCGGGCGTGCTGTGCAGCCAGCACTCGGTGCCGTCGGTTGGCATCCCACCGGCGTTGTCGGTGGGTTTGGTGCCGCGATCGCTGCTGGCAAGTTACTCAGGCTTGACGAGGAGCGCATGTGTCACGCGATCGGGTTGGCTGCAACGCAGCCGGTCGGCGTCCGCGAGATGTTTGGCTCGATGACAAAGAGCTTTCATCCTGGCCGCGCGGCGCAAAATGGTCTGCTCGCCGCCTTCCTCGCGGAGAAAGGTTATACCAGTTCGCTTCAGGGCATCGAAGCAAGGCGCGGTTGGGCCCGAGTGGTGAGTGCCGAGCAGAACTGGCAGGCGATCACCAACGGGCTGGGCGAAGACTTCGAGATCTATCGGAATTCCTACAAGCCCTATGCCTGCGGGCTGGTCGTTCACCCCGTCATCGACGGATGCATCCAATTGCGCAACGAGCACAATCTCACTGCGGGTATGATTGAGCGCATTGTCCTCGATGTCGACCCCATCGTGCTGGAGTTGACCAACAAAAGGGTCCCGCAAACGGGTCTGGAAGGAAAATTCAGCGTGTACTACGTGGCGGCATTGGCGATCGTGGCGGGGAGAGCGGGCGAGGCCCAATTCAGCAATGGCATGGTTTCCGATCCGGTGATCACGGCATTGCGTGACCGCGTCTCGGTCACCGCGGATCCGTCAGTTGCCAAGCAGCAGGCCCGCGTGCGACTTCATCTCAGGGACGGCCGTGTTCTTGAGCGCTTCGTCACAGAGGCTGTTGGGAGCGTCAAGAATCCGATGAGCGATGCGGCGCTTGAAGCCAAGTTTATAGACTTGGCAGAAGGAATTTTGTCTGCCGACAGGAGGCGGCACCTGATAGATCTGTGCCGATCCATAGAGTGGCTTGCCGATGCAGGTGACGTCGCTCGGGCAGCTACGGCTGGACGCTCTTGGGGCTCCATGAACCGTTAGCCAACTCCTGGCGACGGTAGTGCGCATGCAACGGGCATATGTGTTCAGCGCGTGATGCGCGGAGCTTGCTGGCGCAGCATCCTGGCGACTTGAGTCGAACTCCGCGCTGGGTAACTTTTTCTGGTTTCCAGACTGTGGCCTCGTTTCCCGCCGACTAGAATGTGGAAGGATAGGCACCATGAAGGCACTCGCGCTCGGCCTGTTCGTTGTCATCGCTTCGGTAGCTGGAGGTGGCATTGCGGCATCTGCGGTTGAAATCAAATTACTGACGGCTGGAGCCATGCGCACGGTTGTGGTGGCGCTTCTTCCGGATTTCGAGAAGCGTACCGGCAACAAGGTGACGTTTGACAACGCAACCGCGGGAAACCTCGCAAAGCGCATCAACGAGGGCGAGGCTTTCGACGTCGCGCTAATCACACCGGCGGTGGTCGACGACCTGGCAAACAACGGAAAAATCGTAGCCGGCACTCGGGTCGATATCGCCAAAGTGGGCATGGGGGTTGTCGTCAAAGAGGGTGCGGCCCCTCCCGATATCGGCACAGTGGATGCTTTCAAACGAATGCTGGTCGCCGCTAAATCGGTCGCATACATAGATCCCGCTAGCGGCGGTTCAAGTGGCATTTACTTCGACAAGCTGCTCGATCGGCTGGGCATTGCCGATCAGGTGCGGCCGAAGGCCAAGCTCAAGCAAGGCGGCTACGTCGCCGAGCTGATCGCCAGCGGCGAGGCTGAGATCGGCGTGCACCAGATTAGCGAGATCGTTCCCATCAAAGGCGTAGTTTTGGTCGGGCCGTTGCCGGCGGCAATTCAGCACGCAACCATCTATTCGGCCGGGATTAGCACCGGAGCAAAGGATGCCTCTGCTGCGAAAGCTCTAATCGAGTTTCTCGCTGGGCCGGCGTCGGATTCCATCCTCAAAGCGAAGGGCATGGAAAGGCCGTAACCGCTATACCGTGCGTGCGGGGCGAGGGTGTAAGCCAGAAGGGACAAAAATTGTCGGGCGAGATCGATGCGCCTGCATCGATTAGCCAGCAGCGCAGTGGTTCATTCGACGTTGGCGTGGCAATCGTTCAAGACCCGCCAGGAAGCCAGGGTGGCGTTGGTGGCTCTCAAGAAACGAGAGAGGGGCCATCGCTAGCGGGGTTGCAGCGACGGCCCCGGGCTCCCGCATTCGTGCGAGCGGACCGGGAGCCCGCCGATCCGCTACATGAGCCAAAGCGGGAGCATATCCCCCGGAGTGGGAGAGATCGGTCCCTCTGCCCACCACTGGCCAGAATCTATCTCAATGGTCGGGGCAGCAGGATTCGAACCTGCGGCCCCCTGCTCCCAAACCAAAGGGCAGGGGCACACTTTGCGTATTCTCGGGAGTTTCCGCGCGCTTGGAGGTCATTCTGTTCCTCTTCGGTTCACGCGTTTCCTGGGCGTAGCTTGGGCGATGGCTGCTTGAAACTGTGGGTGATGGTGGCCGTAGACATCCAATGGCACATCCACGCTCATACCCAATTACCCAGCCACAAGCAGCGCCCCACCTAATGATCCACGGCGCGAGAGCTGTCGGTGACCGGTACAGGCAACGCTCACAAATCACCCATAGCCACAGCGTGACACCGCGGAGATTGGCGAAGGTGGCGACGGACATATTGGCTGTTCGGCTCATTGTCGCAGCATGGTGCTATTCGCACCTCGCAGAAAGCCACGAGGCGCAGTTGCCTCGTCAGCGCGACACCGCTACATCCTGAGATCGCGTCCGCTCAAACGCCTATGATGGGGTCGTTCCGCCTCTTCCCTCGATAATCGCAACGAGGTCCGCCTCGCTCTTCGCACGACGGCTTCGGCCTTC
>Ga0075425_100000913_pt1 | contig 28329 bp, 32 predicted proteins | sample SoiMethybrSBSTD4_FD_75300 | JGI IMG/M metagenome (GOLD analysis project Ga0075425, IMG submission 75300) | Bulk soil microbial communities from a Populus tree surrounding site in Tennessee, USA - Soil MetaG P. TD hybrid SBSTD4 | ecosystem: Environmental > Terrestrial > Soil > Tree plantation...
ACGTTCGTCGGGATGTAGGCCGAGATGTCGCCGGCCTGCGTCTCGATGATCGGGAGCGCGGTCAGCGAGCCGCCGCCGAGCTCGTCGCTCAGCTTGCACGCGCGCTCGAGCAGCCGCGAGTGCAGATAGAAGACGTCGCCCGGGAACGCCTCGCGCCCCGGCGGACGGCGGAGGAGCAGCGACAGCTGGCGGTATGCGTCCGCCTGCTTCGTCAGGTCGTCGTAGATGACGAGCGCGTGCTCGCCCTTGTAGAGGAAGTACTCGGCCATGGCGCACCCGGCGAACGGCGCGATCCACTTGATCGGCGCGGCCTGGGAGGCGCCTGCGACGACGACCGTCGTGTACTCCATCGCCCCCGACTCACGCAGGCGTTCGACGACCTGCGCGACCGTCGAGGCCTTCTGGCCGATCGCGACGTAGAAGCACTTCACGTCCTGGTCGTGCTGGTTGAGGATCGTGTCGATCGCGATCGCGGTCTTCCCGGTCGAGCGGTCGCCGATGATCAGCTCGCGCTGGCCCCGGCCGACGTTCGTCATCGAGTCGATCGCCTTGATGCCGGTCTGCAGCGGCTCCTTCACCGGTTGGCGCTGGACGACGCCCGGCGCCTTCCACTCGACGGGCCGCGTCTCCGTCGCCTCGATCGGGCCGAGCCCGTCCAGCGGGTTGCCGAGCGGGTCGACCACGCGGCCGAGGAGCGCCTCGCCCACCGGCACCGACGCGACCTTGCCGGTGCGGCGCACAGGCTCGCCCTCGCTGACGTGCTCCCACTCGCCGAACAGCGCGGCGCCGACGTTGTCCTCCTCGAGGTTGAAGGCGAGGCCGACGACGCCGTGCTCGAGCTCGAGCATCTCGAGCGCGAGGCAGTTCTCGAGGCCGTGGATGCGCGCGATTCCGTCGCCGACCTGCAGCACGTTCCCGACCTCGGCGAGGTCGGTCTCGACGTCGAACTTCTCGATCCTCTCGCGGAGGATCGACGTGATCTCTTCGGGGCGAAGCTTCATCTCTGCTCTAACTCCTTGCCTGGGTGAGGTCGCTGCGTAGTCGTTCGAGGCGGCCGCGGACGCTCGCGTCGAGCCTCATCGATCCGGCCTGGAGGACGATGCCTCCGATCAGGTCGGGGTCCACCGTGCGCTCGGCCTGCACCTTGCGGCCGGATGCGCTCTCGATCTGCCCGAGGATCTGTTCGAACTCGTCGTCGCTCAGCTTGGTCGCCGTGGTCAGCTCGACGTCGAGGATGCGCTTCTCGCGCGCGACGAGCACGTCGAGCTCGGCGACGATGCCCGCGAGCTCGGCGGCGCGCCCCTTCTCGGCGATCAGCCGCAGGAAGTTGAGCACGAGCTCGTCCGAGCCCTCGGCGACGCGCACGAGGACGTCCGCCTTGACTGACGGCTCGAGCTCGGGGTTCTCGAGCAACGCCGAGAGGTCCGGTGCGGACGCGAAGGCATCGCGCAGCTGCTGCAACTGCTCGTGGACCTCGTCGAGCTTGCCCTGGTCCTGCGCGGCCTCGAAGAGCGCGCGCGCGTAGATGCGGTCCGCGATCGCTACGACCGGCTCCCTTCGAGCTCGGAGAAGTCGATCTCGGCGAGCGCCTCGTCGATCAACCGCCGCTGGTCGGCGTCGGTCAGCGACTTGCGCGTCACCTTCTCCGCGGCGAGCACGCTCAGCCGCCCGACCTCATCGCGGATCTGGCCGAGTGCCTGGTGCGTCGCCTGCTCGATCTGGCGGCGCGTCTCCTCCAGCCTGCGCTGGCGGTCCTCCTCGGTCTCCGCGCGGACGCGTTCACGTTGCGAGTCGGCGACGCGCCGCGCCTCGCTCAAGATCTCTTCCGACTCCGACTTCGCCTGCCCGATCAACTTCCGGTGCTCCTCGAGCAGGTTGCGCGCCTCGTTGCGGGCGCGGTCTGCCTCCGCGATCGCCTCCTCGATGCGCTGGCGCCGGGCGTCGATCAACTGCTGGATCGGCCCGAACGCGTACTTGCGCAGCACGAAGAACGTGATGCCGAAGCACACGATCGTCCAGATCATCAGGCCGGGCGTGACCGAGATGAGTGGATTCGCGGCGAGCATGGGTCTTTACACCAGGACGTACGCGAGGATGGAGCCGAGCAGGCCGTAGAAGACGACCGCCTCGGTGAGCGCGAAGCCCAGCCACTGGATGCCCTGCAGCTCGCCGCGCAGCTCGGGCTGACGGGCGACCGACTGGATCATCGAGCCGAAGATGTTGCCGATGCCGACGCCGGCGCCGAGCGCGCCGAGTCCGACGCCGAGCGCGAGGCCGACGGCCTTGCCGGCCTTCGTGACGTCGCCGCTCGTTGCGGCGAGGATGGTGCCGAGCATTCGTTCCTCTCTTTCTCTAGTGCTCCGGCTCGATCGCCGAGCCGATGTAGATGGCGGACAGGGCAGCGAAGATGAAGGCCTGGATGCCGACCACGATCACGACCTCGAAGAGGTAGAAGATGGTCGCGATCGGGATCACGACGACCGCGAGCACGATGCTCTGGAGGATGAAGATGAGGCCGATGAACGTGAGGATCAGGATGTGGCCCGCGAGCATGTTGGCGAAGAGTCGGACGCTCAGCGAGATGAGGCGCATGAACTGCCCGAGGATCTCGAGCGGCACGATCAGCACGAGCAATGCGGGCGGCGCCTCTGGGATCCAGCTCTTGAAGTAGCGAACCGCCCCGTTCCAGCGGATGCCCTCGAAGTGCGTGAAGAAGAACGTCAACAGCGCGAGCGCGAGCGTCACCGACAGGGAGCTCGTCGCCGCGTAGATACCCCACGTCGGGATCCCGTGCCAGGTCTCGCCGGTCAACGGCAACGGGATGAATCCGAGCAGGTTGATGAAGAAGATGAACAGCATGAGCGACGCGACGTAGGGGAACCAGCGTGCGATCGCCTTGTGCGGCAGGCCCTGCTCGGCGACCTGGGTCTGCGCGACGTCGTACACGAGCTCGCCCACCGTCTCACGCCGACCTGGCATCCGCGCCGCCTTCGAGCGCATGAAGAAGAGCCCGAACGCGATCGTGACGACCGTGCCGAGCATCAGGTAGACGACGGCCTTCGTGATCGAGAGGTTCAGCGGCCCGAGGTGGATCGGAATCCACTCGTGCTGCTCGAACTCCGTCGTCGGGTCGAACTCGCCGCGCGCGAACGCGTTCGCCGGCGCGAGCAGCGCAACCGTGCTCAGGAGCAGGAGGGCGCGCCTCATGCCGTTGCCCCGGCCCTCGGCCCGGTGTAGTAGGCGACGAGCTGGAGCCCGAGCGCGGCGGAGTAGCCCGCGGCGTACGTCAATGCAGCTGCGAGCCCGAGCCATTTGTCGGACACCGCGACGGCAAAGACCACTGCCATCACTCCAACTGCACGAAAGAGCATCCCGAAAGCGACCACGCCTGCGGCGGCGAGGTTACCCGTCCGACTCTGGAGACGCGTCAGCACCCAACCGAACAGCTCCGACGCGAACCACAACACGGCGCCGATCGCCCACCCGGTGACGCGCCAGCCCGCGAGCAGGAAGATCGGCAATGCGACGGCGATCACGAACGCCCCAGCCGCGGCGGGGAGCAAGGTCGGCGGTGCGGAGCGCGGTTCAGTCCAGGCAGGCATCAGACGTTGCGGTACTTGATCACGGTCGCGGCGATGCCGACGGGAACTCCGACGACGGCGCCGAAGGCGAACCCGTAGCCCACGTTCCCGATCGCCCAGCCGATCAACGTCCCCACGGCGATGCACGCCGCCGTGAATCCGATGAGCACGCTGCCGGCGCCGGCGAGGGAGAACGTCGACCGCTCGGGCTGCACCGGCCGGGAGCATAGCAGTGTTTGTGACACCTGTTTTGCCCTGCTGATGCGGTGCTGCGGCTGCGCTTGTGACGAACCTTGTCGCGGGCGCCGAATCCCGTTAGAGCTTTGGTAGTCGGACGCACGAAGCTTCGGGGTCGTTCCACCACAAGGAGGCAGCTTGCGTCACCACGCCCTCGCAACGATCGCCCTCGCGGCGGCGGCCGCCGCGCTACTTGCGCCGCTCGGCGGCGCTGCCGGCCGGTCGCCCGCCGACTGGATCCGGGAAGCGCACCTCCGCGCAGCAGCCGCCGGCGCGCTCGACGAGCGCCTCGCCGCGGTCGCCACCGCGCCGACGGCCGCTGCGCGCGTCAAGGCCGCGCGCAGCGCGGGCCTGGCCGTCTCCGGAGCCCGCGTGCGCGTCATGATCGAGGCGAAGCGGGCCGTGGCGGCGACCGCGGTCGCGAACGCGGGCGGGACGATCGAGCTCACCGCGCCGGGCCTCACGCAGGCACTCGTCCCGGCGGGTGAGCTCCCGGCTCTCGCGGCCGAGGCGGGAATCGAACGCGTGCGACCGCCGGCGCTCTTCCGCGCCGACGCGGTCCCCGACGAAGGCGTTCCGGCAACGAACGCACAGGCGTGGCAGAGCGCCGGCCTCGACGGGGCGGGCGTGAAGGTCGCGATCGTCGACCTCGGCTTCCAGGGCGCGGCGAGCGACCCGGACCTCGCGGGCGCCATCCCCGTCGACCTCTGCGGGCCGGGCGAGTTCAACGCCGAGCCGCACGGCCGAGCGGTCGCGGACATCGTCCACGCGATGGCGCCCGGCGCGCAGCTGTATCTCATCTGCGTCGACAGCGAGCTCACGCTCGCGCGCGCGAAGGACTTCGTGGTCGCGAACGGGATCAAGATCGTGAGCCACTCGGTCTCGTGGTACGGGACGAGCCGCGGCGACGGCAGCGGCGGGCCGCTCTCCCCGGCGGCCACGGTCGCCGACGCGCGGGCGCACGGCGTGCTGTGGATCAACAGCGCCGGCAACGAGGCGCAGGAGCACTGGTCGGGCACGTTCACCGACACCAACGGCGACGACCTCGGGGAGTTCGCACCCGGCGACCCCGTGAACCGGGTCGCCGTCGCTCCCGGCGAGACGGGCTGCGCCGTCCTCCGCTGGGACGCCTGGCCCGTGACCTCGCAGGACTACGACCTGGCGATCGTCGACCTCGGTACCGGCCAGGTGCTCGCCGCGGGTGCGGACAACCAGTCGCAGGGGCCGGCGGAGCCGGTCGAGGAGACGTGCTACAGAAACGCGGGCGCGGCCACGCAGACCGTCGGCCTCATGGTCGTGCGGTACAGCGCGACCGTGGCGCCACGGATGGACCTGTGGTGGCTCGGCGGGGCGCCGTTGCAGTACGAGACGAGGTCGGGTAGCGTCGCCGAGCCGGCGTCGTCGCCGGCCGCACTCGCGGTCGGCGCGGTGTGCTTCCAGACCGGTGCGCTCGAGCCGTACAGCTCCGACGGACCGACGATCGACTCCCGCGTGAAGCCGGACTTCGTCGCCCCCGACAGCGTCTCAAGCGCGGTCTACGGCCCGTTCGTGCAGTGTGGGAGGAGCGGCTTTGCCGGGACGTCGGCGGCGGCGCCGCACCTGGCGGGTGCGGCCGCGCTGCTCGCCGAGCAGAGCCCCGGCGCGTCGGCGGCGCAGCTCGAGACCCAGCTCCTGCGCCACGTCGCAAACGCGGGCGCGCCGAGCGAGCTCATGGGGCCGGGCGGCCTGTGGCTGTTCGCACCACTGCAAGGCGGGCCGATCGCGACCGCGGACTCGTCCGTGCACCTGAGCAACGCGGACGGTTTTGCGCCGACGCAGATCGTCCCGCCGAACAGCAGCGAGCCGGCGATCTCGCCCGACGGGACGAAGGTCGCGTACGTGGGCCCGGACAACCACATCGCCGTCGCGAACGTCGACGGGACGAACAGCGTGACGCTGACCGGCAGCGCCGGTGTGCGCGACGAGTTCCCGGCGTGGTCGCCGGACGGGTCGCAGATCGCGTTCTCGTCGAACCGGGACGGCGGAAGCGACATCTTCCGGATGAACGCGGACGGATCCGGCGTCGTCCGCGTCACGACGGGTGCCGGCGCGACGCAGCCGAGCTGGTCCGGCAGCACGATCGCGCTCACGGGCACGACCCCGGTCGCGGGAGGCGGAGTCCGCTTCGACGTGTACACGGTCGGCGTCGACGGGAGCGGCCTGCTGAACCTCACCGACGGACCGTGGGCCGCTTCGAAATCCGATCCCGCGTTGTCGCCGGACGGCACGAAGATCGCGTTCGTCGCCTCGACGCCGATGCCGCCGACGCTCTACGTCATGAACGTCGACGGGACCAACCAGCAGGCGATCACGAGCGGCGGCGGACAGGTCGCCGCGCCGACGTGGACCGCCGACGGCCGGCACGTCCTCTTCACCGACCGAGCGGGCTCGTCCCCCGCGGAGCTCTACGCAGTCGCTCCGGTCCCGGGCGCGCCCGTGCTGCGTCTGTCGGAGTCGAACGTCTCCGAGGACAACCCGTCCACGACCGGGGGCGAAGTCCGCCCGTTTGCCACGGCGACGGCGCAGATCGACGGCGCCGCTGCTCCGGTCGCCGGCGAGACGCTGCACGCCTTCCAGCCTGTGTGGATCGGGAGGCTGCCGATGATCACCGAGTTCCAGTGGGAGCGGTGCGCCGCCGACGGGACCGGGTGCGCGCCGGTCCCGGGCGCAACCGACGCGTCGTACACCACGACTGCCGCCGACGTCGGCCACGCGCTGACGGTCATCGCCACCGCCAACAACACGCGCACCGTGACGCTGACGCCCACGGCCCCGGTCCAGGCCACACCACCGGTGAACCTCTCGCTGCCCACGATCGCCGGCACCGCGCAGTCCGGCCAGGCGCTCTCGGTCGCGGCGAACGGCGACTGGACGGGCTCCCCCACCGGGTTTGCCTACCAGTGGCGCACCTGCGACGTCCACGGCGGCGGCTGCTCCGACATCGCCGGCGCCACCGGCAGCACCTACGTGCTCACCGACCCTGACGTGGGTCACGAGCTCCGGGTCTCGGTGACGGCCTCGGGCGTGGGCGGGCTCGGCGTCTCCGCAAGCGCGCCGTCCGTCCCGGTCATCCCCGCGTCACCGCCTGCATCTCCGCCTCCGCCTCCGCCGCCGCCACCACTGCCGCCGCCCCCGCCGCCACCCCCGGGCGGCGGTGGTGGCGGCGGGGGCGCCGCGCCGCCGAACCTCGGCGTCACGCTCGCCGTCAACCCCACCCACCTCACGCTGTTCGGTGTCGCGGACGTCGTCGCGACGGTGACGAACACCGGCGCGTCCTCGACCCAGACGAGGCTGCGGATCTCGCTGTTCGGCGGTGTCGTGCTCATTGCCGCGCCGCAGGTTCAGATCGGCTCGGGTTGCATCGGTGCGCAGCAGATCGACTGCTTCCTCGACTTCCTCCCGACCGGGGCTTCGACGCGCGTCACCTTCCAGGTTCGGGCGAGCCTGGTGGGCTCGGCGACAATCACGGCGATCGCGATCGGCCAGGCCGAGGCGGACCCGAGCAACAACTCCGCGGGCGTCACGCTCGAGGTCGAGAGCCCGTCGCCGCCGCCGCCTCCGCCACCGCCGCCGACCCGTACGCCGCAGTCGTCGAAGAAGACGGGCACCGCGCGCGCCGACCGCCTCGTCGGCACGAACGGGCCCGACGTCATCTCCGGGCTGGCGGGCAACGACCGCCTGTTCGGGCGCAGGGGCAACGACAGGCTGCTCGGCGGCGTCGGCAACGACCTGCTCGACGGCGGGCCCGGCCTCGATCGCCTCTTCGGCGGTCCCGGCCGCGACACGCTGCAAGCCCGAGACGGTCAACGTGACCTCGTCGACTGCGGCCCGGGAAAGGACGTGGCCGTCGTCGACCGCCGCGACGTCGTCCGCGGCTGCGAGACCGTGAGACGGCGCTAGCTGGAACTAGCCGCGCTTCTCGGGCTTGGTGGGATTGCGCGGGCCGTTGCCCGTGCTTCCCGACTTCGAGCCCGAGGAGCTGGACGAGCTCAAACGAGTGTCAGTGAGATGAGCCATGCGACGACCTCCGCTGCCAGACACAGGGTAGCGCCCCGAAAGGCCCAGAACAGCCATTCGAGCCGGACCTCGTTCGTGTTCCAGTTCTCGTCGTGGATCTGCGCGAGGTACAGCGCGAGCTCGTCGGCGGTCGCGGGCTGCGCCACGGAGACGTGGTCCTCGACGAGGAGCTTCGGCGAGACGACGAAGGACCACGTCCACGGCCACAGGATCACGAGCCCGCCGAGGGCGCTCGCCAGGAAGAAACCGACCGCAGACCAGCCGGCCCAGTCGAGCGTCGAGCCGCCGTGGCGCGCCGTGACCTGTGCCCCGAGGAAGGCGGTGATCAGCGACACCGCCGCGAGCAGCGTCCCCGTGCGGAGGCGCAATCCGTCAAGGTTCGCCTCCTGCTGGTCGAGCGCCCGGACGGCCTCGCCGTAGATGATCTCCGCCGTACTGTTCACAGAGTTGACAACGATGACAGATGGCCCGGACGACGCCTGACGCAGTCGTGATCGGCGCCGGCCACAACGGCCTCGTCGCCGCGAACGTGCTCGCGGACGCCGGCTGGTCGGTCGTGGTGCACGAGGCCGAGGAGGAGCCGGGCGGCGCCGTCCGGTCGGGCGAGCTGGTCGAGCCGGGATTCGTGCACGACCGCTACAGCAGCTTCTTTCCGCTCGGCGCCGCCTCGCCGGTGTTCCGCCGGCTCGGGCTCGCGATCCCGTGGCGGCACGGGCCGCTCGTCCTCGCCCACCCTGGGCTCGACGGCTCGGTCGCGGTCCTCGACCGCGACGCCGCGGGCACGACGATGGGGCCCGACTGGCCCACGCTCGTGGCCGCCTGGGAACGCATCGAGCCCGCCGTCCTGCGCGGCATGACGACACCCTTTCCGCAGCTGGGCGCCGCGGCGAGGATCGCGCTGGAGCCTCGGGCGATCGCGCTTCTGCGCCGCCCCGACGACCCGCTCGCGCGCCGGCTGCTCACCGGGAACGCGCTGCACACCGACGCGCCGGCGTCCTCCTTCACCGGCCACGCGCTCGGGCTGCTGCTGACCGCGTTCGGCCAGCGCCACGGCTACCCGTGCGTCGCGGGCGGCTCGCGCCGAATCGTCGACCTCCTCGTCGAGCGCGCGCGTGCGCGCGGCGTCGAGCTTCGCCTCGGCGAGCGCCTCGACCGGATCCCGACCGCGCGCCGCGCCGTCCTCGCGGCGGTCGACGTCTGGGAGCTCGGGCGCCTGACCGGCCGGACGGCGCGCACGGAGCCGGACCCGGCCGTCGTGAAGCTCGACTGGACGCTCGACGGTCCGGTGCCGTGGACGGTCGAGGCGGCGAGGCGGGCGCCGGTGGTGCATCTCGGCGACGACCGCTTCTTCGTCCTCTTCGGCCAGTATTCGCCGGCCGACCCGGAGCGCGCGCCACCCGGCAAGGAGACGGCCTGGGCCTACTCGCGCCTCCCGGCCGACCCGGGCGACGTCGAGGCCGTGATCGAGCGCCACGCGCCGGGGTTCGGCGTCCTCGTACGCGGCCGCCGGGTGGAGAAGCTGCCCCCCGGCCGCGTCAACCTCGGCACGGCGAAGGCGAGGAACGAGCTCGTGCTCCGCGGCAGGCTCGGCCGGCCCGAGACGGGGGTGCCGGGCGTCTACCTCGCCTCCGCGTCGGCGCATCCAGGCGGCGGCGTCCATGGCGCGCCCGGGTGGATCGCGGCGCAGGCCGCGCTGCGCGCCGCCCGCCGTCGGGGCTGATAGCAGCCTCACCTCTCGCCCGGGGCGAGCTCCGCGAGCAGGCGCTCGACCCGCGCGCGGATCTCGTCGCGGATGTGCCGCACCTCGTCCGGCGGCGCGCCGCCGGGGTCGCCGATCCGCCAATCGACATGTCGTGTCCCGGACGGGATCTCGACGATCCCGGTCGAGCGGCCCATCGTCACGACGACGTCGGCCGCCCGCAGCACCTCGGGTGTCAGCGGCTGCGAATACCGGCCGGCGAGGTCGATCCCGATCTCGCGCATCGCCTCGGCGACCCGGGCATCGACGGGCGATCGCGGCGGCGACTACGCGCTGGTGACGATCCGGTGGCGATCTTGCGAACGGTCAGGCGGCACGGGCCGCGTCGCGGCGGGCCCGCGGGCTCGCGAGCTTCACGATCTCGAGCAGCAGCACGACGTAGACGGAGAACGCGAGCGCGAGCAGCCCGAACACCGCGTCGATCGCGGCGTTCGCCAGGTTCCAGTGCCCGGCACGGTGCGGCGGCGCGAACCGCGTTGCGAGCGCCGCGAGGGCGAGCGTCGCGCACCAGACCCAGAGGTAGACGACCGCGCGCGGCTGCGAGAAGCCGATGCGCATGAACCGGTGGTGCAGGTGCCGGGCGTCGGCGACGTAGATCGGCTGGCGGTTCCGCAGGCGCTTGGCGACGACGAACGACGTGTCGAGCACAGGGACCGCGAGCACGAGCAGCGGCAGGACGAGGGTCGCCAACGCGGCCGTCTTCAGCAGACCCTGGACGGAGACGGCCGCGAGCGTGAAGCCGAGCAGCAGCGCCCCGGAGTCGCCCATGAAGACGCGGGCCGGATAGAAGTTGTGGTGCAGGAAGCCGAGGCACGCGCCGCACACGATCGCGGCGAGCACCGCCGCGCCGATGCGGCCGAGCGAGAGGTCGATGACGGCGAACGTGAAGCCCGAGATCGCGCACACGCCGGCGGCGAGCCCGTCGAGGCCGTCGAGGAAGTTGACCATGTTCATGACGGCGACGATGGCGACGACGGTCAGGAGGACGCCCACCCACGAGGGCAGCTGGTGGACGCCGACGATCGGGAACGTGAACGCGTGCACGTAGACGCCGAACCACGTCGGGATCGCCGCCGCCAGCACCTGCCCGCCGAGCTTCTGCCACCAGCTGAGCTGCCGGAAGTCGTCGATCGCGCCCACGGTCGTCGCGACCGCGGCGCCGAGGACGATGCCCCGCAGCTCCGGGCCGAGCGGGAGGAATGCGAGCGAGGGGACGAGCACGCCGAGGAAGAGCGCGAGGCCGCCGAAACGCGGCACCGACGACCTGCTCCGCTCGCCCTCGTGCGGGCGCTCGATCAGGCGTAGGTAGCGGGCGCTGCGACCGACGGCGGGCGTCAGCACCAGCACGATCACGAACGCCGTGACCGCGCCGTACAGCACCTCGAGGTGGTCGGTCAGCTGCTCCCAGACCATCTGAGCAGGTTACTTCGTGCCGTAGAGGCGGTCTCCCGCGTCGCCGAGCCCGGGGACGATGAAGCCCTTCTCGTTGAGCCCGCGGTCGATCGCCGCGACCACGATCTGCACGTCGGGATGGTTCTGCTGGATGTTCTGGAGGCCCTCGGGCGCGGCGATGATCGCGATCAGCCGCACGCTCGTCGCGCCCGCATCGTTCACGAGCTGCACCGCGTGCGCCGTCGAGTTGCCGGTCGCGAGCATCGGGTCGAGCAGGATCACGTCGCGGTCGGCGACGTCCGCCGGCAACTTCACGTAGTACTCGACGGGCTGCAGCGTCTCCTCGTCGCGGTAGAGGCCGATGAAGCCGACGCGCGCGCCGGAGATGAGCGTGAGCACGCCGTCGAGCATGCCGAGGCCGGCGCGCAGGATCGGGCAGACCGCGACCTTCTTCCCCGAGATGCGCGGCACCGGCGCGCGCTCGAGCGGCGTCTCGATCTCGACGGCCTCCGTCGGCAGGTCCTTCGTCGCTTCGTAGGTGAGCAGGAGCGTCACCTCTTCGACGAGCTTCCGGAAGTGCACGGTCGGCGTGCTCTTGTCGCGGAGGTACGACAGCTTGTGCTGGACCAGGGGGTGACGGACCTCCGTGACGCTCATGCCGCGGCGATCCTACGCGACGTACGTCGTGTACCCGCGGAAGCCGGGGTAGAGCGGGTGCGCATCGCACAGGGCGAGCGCACGCGTGCGGAGCGCGTCGACATCGGCGTCGTCCTGCAGCGAGTCGACGACGATCGACGCGACCTCGCGGAACTCGCTCTCGTCGAAGCCGCGCATCGTCGCGGCGGGCGTGCCGAAGCGCACGCCGGACGCGACTCTCGGCGGCCGCTCGTCGAACGGAACCGTGTTGCGGTTCGCCGTCAACCTGCATTCCTCGAGACGGTCCTGCGCCGCGAGCCCCGTCCACTCGGTCGCGCGGAGGTCGAGCATGACCAGATGCGTATCGGTGCCGCCGGTGAGCACGTCGAAGCCGCCGTCGACGAGGCCGGCCGCCAGGGCGTCGGCGTTCGCCCGCACCTGCCGCTGGTAGTCCTTGAACGCGTCGGTCATCGCGATCCTGAAGCAGGCGGCCTTGGCCGCGATCGCGTGCATCAGCGGCCCGCCCTGCATGCCGGGGAAGTTCGCGCGGTCGAGCTTCGTCGCGTGCTCCTCCTTGCAGAGCACGAAGCCGGCCCGCGGCCCCGCCAGCGTCTTGTGGCTCGTCGAGGTGACGAAGTCGGAGTGCGGCACCGGGTTCGGGTGGAGACCCGCTGCGACGAGGCCGGAGAAGTGGGCCATGTCGCACATCAGGAGCGCGCCGACCTCGTCGGCGATCTCACGGAACCGGTCCGCCTCGACCATGCGCGGGTACGCCGAGCCGCCGCAGACGATCAGCTTCGGCCGCACCTCTTTCGCGCGCGCGAGCACGTCGTCGTAGTCGACGACCATCGTCTCGCGCGCGACGCCGTAATGGTGGAACTCGTAGAGCTTCCCCGAGAAGTTCACCTTCAGGCCGTGCGTCAGGTGCCCGCCGTGGTCGAGCGAGAGCGCGAGCACCCGGTCGCCCGGCGCGAGCGCCGCGAAGTAGACGGCCATATTCGCCTGCGCGCCGGCGTGCGGCTGTACGTTCGCATGCTCCGCGCCGAAGAGCTCCTTCGCACGGCTGCGCGCGAGCTCCTCCATCTCGTCGACGAACTCGCAGCCGCCGTAGTAGCGCGCGCCCGGATAACCCTCCGCGTACTTGTTGGTGGGCACGGAGCCGATCGCCTCGAGGATGCTCGGCCACGTGAAGTTCTCGGAGGCGATCAGCTCGATCTGGCCCCGTTGGCGGTCTGCTTCGTGCCCAAGCAGCTCGGCAATCTCGGGATCGACCTCGGCGAGCCCGGCGGTCCTCAGCTGCTCGAACGTCTGCTGCGCCACAGCCATGCCGGGCACTCTAGTGGGTCAGCCGGTTAGCGCCGCCCGCACACGGGAGAGCGCCTCGGCCGATGACGCCGCGCCCTCCCGGATCACGAACGGCGGCTCGGTGGTGAAGTCGATCACGGTCGAGGCCGTGCCCGGCAGAGGGCCGGCGTCGACCTCCGCCGCGCTCGCCTCGCGGATGCGCTTCGGGACGTCTTCGAGCGTCGCCGGATCCGGGCCGCCCGGATCGTTCGCGCTCGTCGCGACGATGCAGCCGGTCGCGTCGACGACCCGGCGGGCAGGCTCGGGAAAGACCGGAACGCGCACGCCGAGGGCGTCGGTCCGCGTGCCCGTGAGCCAGCGGAAGCGGCGGGCGGGGTTCCGCACGACGAGCGTGAACGGCCCAGGTAGCAGCACGTCGACGATTCGCCGCTCGCGGTCCTCCAGCTCGGGGAGCCATGCGAACAGCATGTCCAGGCTCGAGGCGACGAGCGCGGTCGGCTGCAGCTCGTCTCGGCCTTTGACGCGATAGAGCTCGGCGGCGAACTCCTCGCGCAACGCGGACGCGGCGAGGCCGTAGACCGTGTCGGTGGGCAGGAGGACCGGCCGGCCCGCCCGGACGGCCGCTATCGCCCGTTCGACGTCGCCGCCGCTGTCCATCGCGCCTCCACGACCCGGTCGCGCCCTGCGAGATCACGCTCGATGCCAACCCCCTCGTAGCCGATCGACGCGAGGTCGTCGGCGACCGCGCGTGCGCTGTCGACGTGCACCTCGAGCACGAGCCAGCCGGCAAGCACGGTGCGCGCCTCGCGCGCGAGACGCGCGGTCTGTCCGGCGTCGACCAGTGCCGCGCGCGGCTCCCAGGTCAGCTCGGGCTGCAGCGACTCGAGCTCTCGCTCCCGGACGTACGGCGGATTGGAGACGACGAGGTCGAACGGCCCTGCGACACCCACGAGGAGATCGGTCTGGACGAACTGCACCTCGAGGCCGTTCGCGGCGGCGTTCTCGTTCGCCAGAGCGAGCGCGTCCGCAGACGCGTCCGTGGCGACGACATGCGCGTCGGGCCGCTCGTCCTTCAACGCGAGCGCGATGGCGCCGGTCCCGGTGCCGACGTCCGCGACGCGCGGCGCGTCGGCGCCGTCCAGGAGCGCGAGGCAGCGTTCGACGACGATCTCCGTCTCGGGGCGCGGGACGAGCGCGCGGGCATCGGTCTTGAGCGTCAGGCGACGGAAGTCCCAGTCGCCGAGCACGTACGCGAGCGGCTCGCGCCGGCCGCGCCGCTGCACCAGGGCGCGCGCGGCCGCGCGCTCCGCCTCGGTCAACGGGCGGTCGTGCTGTGTGTAGAGCTCGATGCGCGTCAGCCCGAGCGCGCGCGAGAGGAGCAGCTCGGCATCCAGGCGCGCCGTGTCGATCCCGCGCTCGCCGAGGTACGCCGTCGCCGCCCGCAGGACCTCGGCGACGGTCACTCCTCGAGCGCGCGGCGCTGCTGGTCGGCGGTCAGCGCGTCGGTGAACTCCTCGAGGTCGCCCTGCAGGATCTGGTCGAGGCGGTGGGTCGTCAGCTTGATCCGGTGGTCGGTGACACGGTTGTCGGGGAAGTTGTACGTGCGGATCTTCTCCGCGCGAGCGCCCGTCCCGACCTGTGCGCTCCGCGCAGCCGCCTGCTCCGCCGCCTGGCGCTCGCGCTCGGCCTCGTAGAGACGCGCACGCAGCACGCGCATCGCCTTGTCGCGGTTCTGCAGCTGCGACCGCTCGTCCTGCATCGCGACGACGATCCCCGTCGGCAGATGCGTGATGCGCACGGCGGAGTCGGTCGTGTTCACCGACTGGCCGCCCGGCCCGGACGAGCGGTAGACGTCGATCTTCAGGTCTCCCTCGTCGACGTCGACTTCGGCGTCCTCGGCCTCGGGCATCACCGCGACCGTCGCCGTCGACGTGTGGATCCGGCCGGAGGACTCCGTCTCCGGGATGCGCTGCACACGGTGCGTCCCGCCCTCGAACTTGAAGACGGAGTACGCGCCGTCGCCCTTGATCGCGAAGACGCCTTCCTTCAAGCCTCCGCCCTCGTTCGCGTTCGTCTCGAGCTGCTCGAACGAGAAGCCGCGGCGCTCGGCGTACCGCTGCAGCATGCGCTGCAGCTCGGCCGCCCAGAGCGCGGCCTCGTCGCCGCCGACGCCCTGGCGGATCTCGACGATGACGTCCTTGTCGTCGGCGGGGTCGCGCTCGGCGAGCGCGAGCTTCAGCTCCTCCTCGAGGCGCGTGACCTCGGCCTCGTTGTCGGCGACCATCTCGCTCAGCTCGGGGTCGGTCCTGGCTGCGTCGAGGTCGGCCCGCGCCTGCTGCCACTCCTGAGCGAGGTTGTACGGCCCTTCGAGCTGCTTCAGGCGGCGGCCGACCTCGGCCGCCTCACGGTGGTCGTTGTAGACGGCGGGATCCGACATGCGGTCGCGCGTCTCGGTATAGGAGCGCTCGAGCTCCGCGATCAGTTCATCGAGTGCGGCCATGGCCGCGTTGAGAGTAGCTCCGGGCGCTAGAGCTAGCTCGCGAGACTTGCGTCGACGCTCACGTCCGGGATGCCCGCGAGCGCCTTCGACACGGGGCAGTTGTTCTTCGCGTCTTCCGCCGCGTCGCGGAACCCCGCCTCGTCCAGCCCCGGGACGGTGCCGCGAACGGTGAGCGCGCCTTTGGTGATCCCCTCACCGGGCTGGAAAGTGACGGTCGCCGACGTCTCGAGCCGCTCGGGTGCGTTGCCCGCCTGTGCGAGCCCGTGTGAGAGCGCCATCGAGAAGCACGCCGCCCAGGCGGCCGCGATCAGCTCCTCCGGGCTCGTTCGCCCGTTGGGGTCCTCCGCGCGCGACGCCCACGAGACGTCGAGCGGGCCGACCGCGCCGCTCGTCACCTCCTGGATCGTGCCGCTCCCGTTCATCAGGTCGCCCTGCCAGACGACGTCGGCCTTGCGATCCGTTGCCACTACGCCATCACCTCCACTCGTCGGTCTGCCGGCTGCTCGCGGCCTTCGAGATCGAGAACCTTCCGCAGCGCCCTGATCGAGACCTCGAGCTGGTCGAGCGACGGCTCGCGCGTCGTCAGCCGCTGCAGCCAGAGGCCGGGCGCAAGCAGTGCCATCAGCACGCGGTTGTCGGAGTGCTTGCCGGCGAAGCGGATCAGCTCGTAGGCGATGCCGGCGATCACCGGCAGCAGGACGATGCGGCTCACGATCAGCCAGTACCACACCGGCCGCCCGAGCAGCGCATAGACGAAGACGCCGACGACCATCACCCAGAGCAGGAACGCGGTGCCGCAGCGCGGGTGGATCAGCGAGTGCCGCTGCGCGGTCTCGGGCGTCAGCTCCTCGCCGGCCTCGTACGCGTTGATCGCCTTGTGCTCGGCTGCGTGGTACTGGAACACGCGCCGCAGCGACGGGATGAAGCTGAGGATCGTCAGGTACGCGACGAAGACGCACACGCGGATCAGCCCCTCGACGAGCACGAACCAGCCGCCGCTCGAGATCGGGAGCAGATCGGTCAGGAGCGCCGGCCCGACCTTGAAGATCATCAGCGCGAAGCCGATCGCGACGAGGAACGCGAACGCGAGCGCCCAGCGGCCGATCTCCTGCGGCTCCTCGTCTCCTTCCTCGGCCTCCTGCGCCGCGTAGTTCGCCGACACGCTCAGCGCGCGGAAGCCGATCGCCAGGCTCTCGCCGAGCGCGACGACGCCGCGGATGATCGGGAGGCGCAGCGCCCAGTGGCGCGCCATCAGCGGGTCGATGCTGCGCGCGACCTGTGCGATCTCGCCGTCGGGCTTGCGCACGGCGACCGCCCAGTTGCGCGGGCCACGCATCATCACGCCCTCGAGGACAGCCTGCCCTCCTACGTTTTGGGCCATCGACTACGCGGAGCGCTGGGCGCGCTCGGCCTTTTCGAGGCGCCGCTGGAAGCGCTCGACCCGTCCGCCGGTGTCGACGAGCTTCTGCTTGCCGGTGTAGAACGGGTGGCAGGCCGAGCACACCTCGACGTGCAGCTCGGGCTTTGTGGAACGCGTCGTGAACGTGTTCCCGCAGCCGCAGTGCACGGTCGCGAGGACGTACTCGGGATGGATCTCGGCCTTCATGGCCGGGCCAGGATAGCAGCGGCCGTCTGGGCGGCGACATTGCCGCCCGAGACGAGGAGCACCGGGTTCTCGGCTTGGATCCTGCCGCTCAGCCACGCCGCTGTCGCCGTCGCGCCGGCCGGCTCGACCGCGAGCTTCGCGCGCTGGTAGAGCATCCGGAACGCGTCCTCGATCTCGTCGTCCGTGACGAGGACGCGCTCGAGGTCCTTGCAGATCTCGAGCGCGAGCTTCCCGGCGAACGGCGCGCTCAGCCCGTCGGCGATCGACCTGGGCTCGACGTGCGTCGGCTCGCCGTGCTCGAGCCCGGCGTGGAGCGCGGTGCTCAGCTCGGGCTCAACCGCGATGACGCGCATCCTCCCGGCGAGCGCGGTCTGGATCCCGGAGATGAGGCCGCCGCCGCCGACGGGGACGACGACGGCATCGGCGTCGGGCGCGTCGTCCTCGATCTCGAGCCCGACCGTGCCCGCGCCCGCGATCACGACCGGGTCGTCGAACGGATGCACGAGCGTCCGGCCGGTCTGCTCGATCAGCTCGTGCAGGCGGTCGAACGCCTCGGCGGGGCCGCCGGCCTCGAGGTCGACGGTGGCGCCATAGCCGCGTGTGGCGGCGATCTTCTGCTCCGAGGCGCCGCGCCACATCACGACGAGGGCGTCGACGCCTTCGGCCGCGGCCGCGAACGCGGTCGCCTGCGCGTGGTTGCCGGCGCTGATCGCGATCACGCCGCGGCGCTTCTCGTCGACCCCGAGGCTGCTCAGCTTGTTCAGCGCGCCGCGCGACTTGAAGGAGCCGGTGCGTTGGAACAACTCGGCCTTCAGGCCCGCGCCGATCGTGCGGCTCGAGAGCAGCGGCGTGCGCTTGAGACGCGTGCCGATCGTCCTGCGCGCGCGTTCGACGTCGTCGCGGGTCGGGATCGCGGTCATTGCCGAACCGTAATGCGGCGCCGCGCGAATGAGTCGCGCCAACCCACTCTGGAGGCTCTCTCATGAAGAACCCGAAGACACTTCTCGCTCTGCTGGCCGTGGTCGCGCTCGGGCTCACGACGACAGCCGCTTCCCTTGCGTTCTCCGGCAAGACATCGCCCCGGCACGCGCACGTGACGATGGCGATGCCGATGATGACGCCGTCCCCGTCGCAGGCCGAGAACCTGCGTGTGACGCTCGACAGGCTGCTCGGGGAGCATGCGCTGCTCGCGATCTGGGCGACACAGGCCGGCTACAGCGGTGCCAAGAGCTTCCCGGCGCTCGCTGCGCAGCTCGACCGGAACAGCGTCGCGATCTCCGACGCCATCGGCTCGGTCTACGGCAAGGCCGCGGCCAGGCAGTTCCTCGACGGCAAGAACCTCTGGCGTGCGCACATCCGCTACTTCGTCGAGTACACGGGCGCGCTCGCGAAGAAGGACAAGGCGGCGCAGCAGCGTGCGGTTGCGCAACTCATGACGTACATCCAGGTGCAGGCCGCGTTCTTCGCGAAGGCCACGGGGTTGCCGAAGCAGGCGCTCGTGAACGACCTGACGGCGCACGTCTTGCAGCTGAAGGGTCAGCTCGACGCGTTCGCGGCGGGGAACTACAAGCAGTCGTACGCGCTGGCCGACGGGGCGTACCAACACATGTTCATGACAGGCGATTTGCTGGCGTCTGCGATCGCGAAGCAGAAGGGGCTCAAGTAGCCGCCGCCGTTCGCTGGCGGACGGCCTCGAAGAGCAGTACCGCGGCGGCGGCGCTCGCGTTCAGCGAGTCCGCCGCCGTTCCCTTCATGGGGATCTGGACCTGCGCGTCGGCCAGCGCTCGCCACTCTGTTCCGAGGCCGGCGTCCTCGGCGCCGATGAGGAAGGCGGTCGGCCCCGTGTAGTCGACGTCGGTGTGGCTCGTCGCCGCGCCGAGAACCGCGGCGACCTTCTTCAGCGGCAGTGCTTCGACGTCCCCGGCGCGGGCCTCGACGATCGGGAGCGTGAACACGGCGCCCGTCGAGGCGCGAATCGCGTTCGGGTTCCACGGGTCCGCTTGCGCGTCGGCGACGAGGAGCGCGTCGGCTCCCGCTGCGTCCGCGGTGCGCGCCATCGCGCCGAGGTTGCCCGGCTTCTCGATCCCGACCGCGACGAGGACGAGCGTGGGCTCGGCCGGCACGGCGCGGGCGGGCGCCTCGACGACGGCGAGCACGCCTTCCGGGTCGGCGCGGTACGCCATCTTCGCGAGCACGCGCGCGCTCACCTCCACGCCCTCGTCCCACGCGAGCAGCTCGGGCGCGAAGTACGTCGTCACGATCGTCAGCCCGGCCGCGCGAGCGCGCTCGACCTCCCGCCGCCCCTCCGCCAGGAAGAGCCCTCGCCGCCGCCGCTCGCGAGCCTTCCGCAAGCGCAGCACCTCCTTCACGCGTGGGTTGTCCGGCGACGTGATCATCGGGGCAGGGCGTATCTAGCCATGACTGGTGGCTGCCACCGTCGAGGAAGCGCAACGAGTGTGTGCCGACTTCGTAACCGGCACGGACCCGTTACAGGTTGGTCCGTACCGTGAGGTCGTGCCCTACGTTCCGCGCGACGAGTCTCCCGGATACCACCATGTCGTCACGCGCGGCAACAACCAACGGACGATCTACGAGATCGACCAGGACCGGGAGTTCTTCTGCAGGCACGTCACCCGCATCGCGCAGAAGTACGGCTGGACGATCATCGCGTACTGCTTGATGGACAACCACTACCACCTCATCATCCTCGTCGGAGACAAGGGACTCTCGCGCGGCATGTGCGAGCTCAACACGGGCTACGCCGTACGCTTCAACGCCGTTCACGGCCGGATCAACCACCTGTTCGGCAAGCGGTACTGGAGCCGCCGGCTGCGGAGCGAAGGCGAGCTGTTCAACGCAGTCCGCTATGTCGTGCGCAACCGCGCGGCAGCCGGCGGTTCGCAGAAGCTCGAGGGCTACCGCTGGTCGAGCTATGCAGCCACGATCGGGCTCGCGTTCGCCGACATGCAGCTGGCCCGCGACGAGCTGCTCGCGTACTTCGGCCGCACGCCCGAGGAGGCGATCGAGTGCTTCGTGGAGTTCTGCGCGATTCCCGTTCCGCGTGGGCACGAACGGTGGCAGCCACCGTGACCCACCACCAACGCAAGTGTCACGTGACCGTGTACTCGGGGCCGCTGCCGCCTTCCGGCGGGGTCAGGCGGCCGCCTTTGGCGGTTATCGCTCCGCACTGGACGCAGTTCGAGGGGGCGAGCTTCACTTCGACGGTCTCGTTGCCGGCGTCGTCGCGGCCGTCGGGGTCGCCGACCTCGTAGACCTGCGCCGGGCACATGCGCGCCCACGCGACGGCGAGCTCACGCGGGACCCTCGTCTGCACGCGGATGTGGTTCGGCTGGTCGTCCCGGGTGCGATTGCCGGAGGCGAAGACGCTCGAGAGCTTGTCGAACGTCAGCTTCCCGTCGGGCGCGGGATACGACTGCGCGCGGTCGGTGGTGAAGAGCTCCTGCTCCGCATCCCGCTCGGTGCTCTTGTCACCGGGCGGGAACCGTCCCTTCGTGACCGTCATCGCGCCGGCGAGCGCGCCGCCGAGATAGAAGCCGCGTCCGAACGCCTGCCTCATGTTCCGCACCTCGCGCAGGTCGTCCCAGATGAACGACGAGCGGATGGCGTCGTCGTACGTCGCCAGCACGGTGCGCGCGGACGCGCCCCGCTCCAGCGTGCGCCATGCGGCCTCGGCCGCCAGCCGTCCCGACTCGATCGCGTAGTGGATCCCCTTCAACGCCGGCACGTTCACGAAGCCGACGCCGTCGCCGCAGAGCAGCAAGCCCGACGCATGGAAGCGCCGCGGCAACGCGACGAGCCCGCCCTCCGGGATCGTCTTCGCACCCCACTGCACGCGCTCGCCGCCCTCCAGGATCTCGCGCACACGCGGGTGGGTCTTCAGCTCCTGCAGCAGGTCGTGCACCGACAGCTCCGCGTCGCGGTAGTCGAGCCCCACGACCATCCCGACCGTGACCATGTCGTCGCCCATCGGATAGATGAACGAGCCGCCGAACTCGCGGTACTTGCGCCCCGCGCGCAGCGGCCAGCCCAGCGTGTGCACCACCTGCCGCAGCGGCTTCGGCACCTTCCACACCTCCTTCACGCCGAGCGCCCACACCTGCGGGCTCTCGCTGCGCAACCCGAAGCGGTCGAGCGCGGCGCCGGTGAGATGACCCTGCGTTCCCTCGCAGAGGATGGTCACGCGCGCCGTGACGTCCGAGCCCGGCTCGAAGTTCGTGAGCTCCTCGCCGTTGCGTCCGCGGCCGCGGTCGCCGGTGCGAACGCCGACCACGCGGCCGCCGTCGACGAGCAGCTTCTCCGCCGCCGTCTCGGGAAGCACCGTCACGCCGAGCGCCTCCGCCTCCTCCGCGAGGAACCGCCCGAGCCGCGACAGCGACGCGACGTAGTTGCGGTGGTTCACCATCGTCGGCGGCGTCGGGATCCGCACCGCACGCCGCTTCGTCAGGAAGAGCACCGCCTCGCCGTCCACCGGCCCGTAGAACGGCAGCTCGTCGATCCGTTTTCGATCGCCGAACAGCCGTTTCAACCCGCGCGGGTTGACGACCGCGCCCGAGAGCAGGTGCGAGCCGGGCGCCTTGCCCTTCTCCAGCACCGCGACCGGAACCTCGCCGAGCCGCTCCGCCGTCGCGGGATCCTCCTCCATCAGCTGGCCGAGCCTGATCGCGGCCGCGAGCCCCGCGGGCCCCGCGCCGACGACCAGGAACCCGACCTCGATCCGCTCGTCGACCGGATCCGTCGGCGCCGCGATCGCCTCCGACGGCGACCACGGCGGCGGGAAGTCGGCAGGCCTGACGCTCACAGCGCTGTTGAGATCAACTCCGCCGCGCGCGGACGAGCTCTGCGAGCTTGGGGACGATCTCGTGCAGGTCGCCGACGACGCCCAGGTCGGAGAACTCGAAGATCGGCGCGTTCGGGTCCTTGTTGATCGCGACGATCACGTTCGCGCCCTGCATGCCGACCTTGTGCTGGATGGCGCCGGAGATGCCGAGCGCGACGTACAGCTTCGGCGAGACTGTCTTCCCGGTCTGCCCGACCTGCGCCGAGTAGGGGTACCAGCCGGCGTCGACGACCGCGCGCGTGGCGGCGACCGCGCCGCCCAGGGCCTTCGCGAGCTCCTCGGCGAGCGCGAACTTCTCCGGGTCGCCGAGCCCCCGGCCGCCGGCGACGATGACCTCTGCCTCCTCGATCGACGGGCCCTGCTGCTCGGCATGCGCCCGCTCGAGCATCTCGGCCTGGAGTGAGAAGTCCTCGAGCTCGACGTCCGTGTCGCGCACGTCGGCGCTGCCGCCCGTCTCGACCGGATCGAGCGCGCCGGCGCGGAAGATGCCGATGCGCACGGGCGTCGACCAGGCGACGTCGACGACGACCGTGTCCTGCAGCTGCGGCGCCGTGCCCTGCTCCCCGTCGAAGTCGACGAGCCCCCAGTTGAGACCCGCGCCGAGCCGAGCAGCCAACGCGGCGGCGACGTCCGCCGCGAGCACCGACTGCGCGAACAACACCGTGTCGTAGCCCTCGTCGCGCACGAGCTTCGCGAGCACGTCGACGCGGGGCTGCGGCAACGGCGCTGCGAGCCGCTCGTCGTCGGCGACGTGCACCGTCACCGCACCGTAGGAGCCGGCCGACGGGCCCAGGCCGCGCACACCGGAGCCGACGACGACGCCCGCGACATCGCCGCCGACCTGCGCGGCCTTCGAGAGCACGCCGAGCGAGCCCTTCTGCAGCTCGTCGTCGTGGTGCTCGAGGAAGACGAGGGTCTTCGCCATCAGACGAGACGCTTCTCCGCGAGGAACTCGACGATCTTCTCCGCGGCAGTGCCGTCGTCCTCGATCTTGCGCGCCTCGCCGCGCGCGGGTGGAGGATTCAACGCCACCACGGACGTGCCGACATCGCCCGCGCCGCCGACGTCGGCGGCCGTCAGCGTCTCCTGCGGCTTCTTCTTCGCGCCCATGATCCCCTTCAAGGATGGGTAGCGCGGCGTGTTGATCGCGTCCGAGACCGCAACGATCGCCGGCAGCGGCGCGCGGATCGTGTCGTAGCCGAACTCCGTCTGCCGCTTGCCCGTGACCGAGCCGTCGTCGACCGTCAGCTCGCTCGCCTGCGAGATCACCGGCCGGCGCAGCTTCTCGGCAACCGCGGCCCACAAAACGGCGCCGCCGCCGTCCGCCGACTGCTGCCCGAACAACACGAGATCTGCGCTCTCCCTCTCCAGCGCTCCGGCGAGCGCGTCTGTTGTCGCGAGCAGGTCGGCGCCCTCTAGTGCAGAATCCGTGACCAGCACCGCGCGGTCAGCGCCCATCGCCAGCGCCTTGCGCAGCGCATCGAGCGCGCGCTCCGGCCCCATGGAAACGACGACCACCTCCCCCTCTCCCGCTGCTTCCTTCAGCCGCAGTGCCTCTTCGACCGCATACGTGTCGAAGTCGGAGATCGCGAGCTCGACCGAACGGTCGAGACGCTTCGTCGCAGGATCGAGACGCCGCCCTGCGGCGGCGTCGGGGACCGCTTTGACACAGACGGCGATCTTCATGCGCGCAGGACTCTATCTGGCTGTTCTCGTCGCGGCGCTCGCCTCCCCGACGGCGGCAGCCGCGAAGAACGGCGTCCCGCCGCTCCTCTTCCCGGTCGTCGGCGCCGTCGAGTACACGGACGATTTCGGGCAGGCGCGCGCGGGCGGGTCGCACCAGGGGAACGACCTGCTCGGCAAGAAGCGCGCACCCGTCGTCGCGGTCGAGGACGGAACCGTGAAGTTCTGGACCACGTCGGCGAACGCCGGCTGCATGCTCTACCTCTACGGCGCGAGCGGGACGATGTACGAGTACATCCACTTGAACAACGACCTGACCGCGGCGAACGACAACAAGGGCAAATGCGTGGACGGCGTCTCGTACGCGCCCGGGCTCGTCGACGGCCAGCACGTCGCGGCCGGCCAGCTCATCGCCTACCTCGGCGACTCGGGCGATGCGAACGGCATCCACCCGCATCTTCACTTCGAGGTGCACCCGAAGGGCGGCAAGGCGGTGTCGCCGTTCCCGTACCTGCAGAACGCGGCACAACTGCTCGTACCCGCGCCGCCCGTGGGGTCGCCGTTCACGCTGAAGCTGAGCGGCACCGTCGTCGCGGTGACGACTGCCGACGTCACGATCGACGTGGCGACGCTCGCCGCGTGGCCGTCGCACGTGAAGCAGACGAAGGTCGACAGGACGCTCACGCTGTGGGCGACCGAGCCCGACGTCGCCGTCGGTCAGAAGGTGACGCTGTGGACGCAGCCGTCGCCCGGCACTATCGAGGCGATCACCGGCGTGCCGCTGACGCTGTCCGTGGACCGCATGGCGTGAGGATGCCTACGCCGCGACGAGGCGCGACTGCAGGAACTCGACGATCGCGGCCGTCGGCGCGCCCGGCGTGAACACCTCGGCGACACCCTGCTCCTTGAGCGCACGGACGTCGTCCGTCGGGATCGTGCCGCCGACGACGACCAGGACGTCCTCTGCTCCCTGCTCGCGCAGCAACGTGAGGATTCGCGGCACGAGCGTCATGTGCGCGCCCGAGAGGATCGAGATGCCGACAGCGTCCGCATCCTCCTGGATGACGGTCTCGACGATCTGCTCGGGCGTCTGATGCAGGCCCGTGTAGATGACTTCCATGCCCGCGTCCCGAAGGGCGCGCGCGATGATCTTCGCGCCGCGGTCGTGGCCGTCGAGCCCGGGCTTCGCGACGACAACTCTGATTTTCCCCGCCACCGTCGGGCAGTATAGGAACGTGAAGCTGACCGTCGTTGGCTGCTCGCCCGCCTGGCCCAACCCGGGCGGCGCGCAGTCGGGCTACCTCGTCGAGGGCCACGGCGGCCGCCTCTTGCTCGACTGCGGCCCGGGAGTGCTGACGCGGCTGCGCGCGGCAGAAGGCTGGCCGCGCGTCGACGCGATCGCGATCACGCACTTCCACCTCGACCATTGGGGCGACCTCGTGCCGTGGGTCTGGGGCGCGCAGTTCGGGCCGGCCGCCGAGCTGCCGGCGCCGCGTCTCTTCCTGCCGCCGGGCGGCCGGGAGACGCTCGAGACCCTCGGCGCGCAGCTCGGCCAGAGCGACATGTTCGACTGCGCGTTCGAGATCGAGGAGTACGCCGACGGCGAGACATTCGAGGCGGCCGGCTCGCACGTGACGCCGCGCCGCGTCCTGCACTACGAGATGCTCGCGTTCGGCTTCCGCGTCGCCGACAACGGCACGACGATCGCCTACTCGGGCGACAGCGGGCCAAGCGACGCTCTGCCCGAGCTCGCCCGCGGCGCCGACCTCTTCGTCTGCGAAGCGACGCTGCTCGCGCCGCACCCGGAAGGCGGCACGCGCGGCCACCTGTCGTCGGAGGAGGCCGAGGAGGCGTTCCACGCCTCGGGCGCGAAGCGGCTGCTGCTCACCCACCGGCCGGCGGAGCGCCCGCTCGAGGACGGGCTCGAGCAGGTCTACGACGGGTTCGAGCTCGAGTTGTAGCCGAGGGCCTCGGCGTAGCGACGCGAAGCGCGCCGGCCTCGTACGACGCCGCGCACGGCCCATGCGCCCAGCCCGAGCAGCAGCGTCACGAGGAACAGCACGGGCACGAGGAGGTACATCGGCGAGAGCTTCGCCTTCACCGGCGGCGGGGGCGGGCCGCTGCGGCGGTTCGGGCTGAGCGTGCCGCCGCCGCCGATCCCCTTCGGCACCCACGAGGCGACGAGCCAATGACCCGGGTGCGCCGGATAGCGCTTCAGCTCGAGCGTGAACGTCTTGCCAGCCCAGTCGTTCTTACCCTTGCCGCGCGAGACGAGCGAGACGTCGACCGCGACGTCGTTGTCGTAGGCGTAGAGGATGCTCCACGCCTGGATGCCGTCGGCCTTGAACGGGACGACGTTGTTGAACCCGGTGTCCCACGACTTACGGGTCTGGCCCGCCCTCATCTCAGGGCCGAGGAGTTCCCAGGCGCTGTCGAGATGCTGCCGCGCGACCGCGGTGCGGATGAACCGGTTCGACGTCTCGACCAGGTCCAGTCGGTCCCGCTTCGTGAGGTGCATGCGGGCCGGGACCTTGTACACCCAGGGCTTCTGCGACCGGTCGATCACCGACGCGGTCGTGTGACCCGTGTTCGAGTAGTGGAAGCCGACGAAGACCAGCCCCGCCACCGCACACGCCGTTCCGCCGGTCCAGTAGAGGCGGCGGCGGAAACGCGGCGACGACAGCCGGCCCCTCACCGCGAGAGCGCGCTAGTTGCCGCCTGCGTTGTTGTCGGATCCGTTCGGCACGGGCGGCGAGGAACGGGGAACCCAGGAGTTCACCAACCACTTCCCGTTCCGCTTCACGAGATCCATGATGAACAGCTGGCCGCGGACGTTCGCGCCCGGCTTGGGCAGCAGCGCGACCTCGATCTGCGCTTCGCTCGGATAGGAGAAGTCGATCTTCATCGGCGCGTACTTGACGGCGTCGACGGGATACGGGACGACCGCGATGTTGCCGGTGTTCCAGGACCTCAGCGACTGCCCCTGCCGGATCTGCTCGGTCACGAGGTTGTAGGCCTGCGCGAGGTTCTTCCGCGCGACGGCCGTCTGGATGAACTTGCGCGCGACCTGCGTCGCGCCGGGCGTGAGCTTCACGCTCGGCGGCACCTTCGAGACGTCCTTCACCGGCTGGTTCGTGAACGGCGTCGCCGTGCTGTTGCCGGTGTTCGACCAGATGATCCCGCCGGCGATCGCGCCGCCGACGACGACGACCGCGACGATCCAGGGCAGGGCCTTTTGCCAGCCCGGCCGGTGCTGGATCTCAGGATGGAAGATGCTTTCGATGTCTGCGCTCATGCGACCGTCTCAGAGTAGACGCGATCGTGTCCGCCTCGTTAGGCCTCCTTTGTTGAGGCTCCGTTAAAGGCGGTGAAGGATTCAGAAGACGGGCGTCTCGCGCCAGATGCCCCAGACCTGGCGGAACGCGTCGCACATCTCGCCCATCGTGACGCTCGCGCGAGCGGCGTCGATGATCGGGTGCATGAGGTTCCGGTCCTCGGTCGCCGCGGCCTCCTTGAGCCGCACGAGGGCCGACTCGGCCGCGGCCGCGTCGCGCCCGGCGCGCAGCGTCGAGACGCGCGCCGCCTGCGCGGCCTCGAGCGCCGGGTCGACACGGTGGATCTCGACCTCGGGCTCAGCTTCAGACTCGTAGCGATTGACCCCGACGATCACGCGCTCGCCCAGCTCGACCTCGCGCTGGTAGCGGAACGCGGCCTCGGCGATCTCGGCCTGGAAGAAGTTCTCCTTGATCGCCGCGACGACGCCGCCGAGGCGCTCGATGCGGTCGAAGTACTCGTACGCCTGCCGCTCGAGCTCGCTCGTCAGGTGCTCGACGTAGTACGAGCCGCCGAGTGGGTCGATCGTGTTCACGACCCCGGTCTCGTGCGCGATCACCTGCTGTGTGCGCAGCGCGATCCGCACCGCGTCCTCCGTCGGCAGGGCGAGCGCCTCGTCCCACGAGTTGGTGTGCATCGACTGCGTGCCGCCCAGCACGCCCGCGAGCGCCTCGATCGCCGTGCGCACGACGTTGACCTCGGGCTGTTGCGCGGTCAGCGAGACGCCCGCCGTCTGCGTGTGGAACCGCATGAGCCACGAGCGCGGGTTCTTCGCGCCGTACTTGTCGCGCATCAGCGTCGCCCAGATCCTCCGGGCGGCGCGGTACTTGGCGATCTCCTCGAAGAAGTCGAGGTGCGCGTTGAAGAAGAACGAGAGCCGCGGCGCGAAGTCGTCGACGTCGAGGCCGCGCTCGATCGCCCACTCCACGTACGTGAACCCGTCCGCGAGCGTGAACGCGAGCTCCTGCGCAGCGGTCGACCCGGCCTCGCGGATGTGGTAGCCGGAGATCGAGATCGGATGCCAGAGCGGCATCTCCCTCGCGCAGAACTCGATCATGTCCGTCACGAGCCGCATGGAGGGCTCCGGCGGGAAGATGTACTCCTTCTGCGCGATGTACTCCTTGAGGATGTCCGTCTGGATCGTCCCGCGCAGCGCCGCGCGCTCCACCCCCTGCGACTCGCCGACGCAGAGATAGAAGGCCAGCAGGATCGCCGCCGGCGAGTTGATCGTCATCGAGGTGGACACCTCGCCCAGCGGGATCCCCGCGAACAGCGTCTGCATGTCCGCAAGCGAGTCGATGGCGACGCCCTCGCGCCCGACCTCGCCGAGCGAGCGCGGGTGGTCCGAGTCGTAGCCCATCAGCGTCGGCATGTCGAACGCCG
>Ga0075425_100000914_pt1 | contig 28327 bp, 26 predicted proteins | sample SoiMethybrSBSTD4_FD_75300 | JGI IMG/M metagenome (GOLD analysis project Ga0075425, IMG submission 75300) | Bulk soil microbial communities from a Populus tree surrounding site in Tennessee, USA - Soil MetaG P. TD hybrid SBSTD4 | ecosystem: Environmental > Terrestrial > Soil > Tree plantation...
GCGAGCGACGAGAGGTTGAAGCGGCGGCCGATCTCTTCGAGACTCGGCGCGTATCCGTGTTGCTGAATGAACTCGTTCAGGTAATCCAGGATCTCGCGCTGACGTTTGGTGAGCGGAAGCACGGCATCCTCCTGTCACGCTTGTCGAGTTAGCGGGGCGACTATATGCGAATAGAAAGCGAAGATCAAGGGCGATTCGGTGCTACACTCGACGTAGCCAGTCTGCCCGGAATCCCCAGCGTACCCGCGCGTGCGATGGGGTGGGGGAGGAAGCGTATGTGTGTTCGGAACGCCGCTGTCAGCGCGCTCTTCGCGCTGGCCTCTGTGATGGTGCTCGCCGCCGCGCCGAAAGTTTCGCCGCAGCAGGCGGATGCATTCGCGCGCAAGCTCGCGATCATCTCAGCGCAGTCCACCCTCACCACGGCTCGCACGGCATCCGTCCGCCGGACGTCGGTCTCGGAAGACGAAGTGAATTCGTGGTTCACGTACCGCGCCCAACCGCTCTTGCCGCAGGGGATGAGCGAGCCGCAGGTCACCATCGTGGGCAATGGCCGCGTGATGGGAACGGCCACAGTCGATCTCGATACGATCGCGAAGCAGCGCCGCTCGAAGGGCATCCTCAATCCGTGGAATCTCGTGGGCGGCCGCGTCCCGGTCACCGTCGCCGGTGTGCTTCACACGCAGAACGGCCGCGGGCAGTTCGATGTGGAAGAGACGACGGTGTCAGGGATTCCGGTACCGACCACGCTTCTCCAGGAGCTCGTGGCGTATTACTCGCGGACGGCAACCGCTCCGGACGGCATCCGGCTCGACGATCCGTTCGAGCTTCCGGCCAACATCCGTCAGATCGAGGTGGGGCAGGGACAGGCGATCGTTATTCAGTAGGGATGCACGATGCTCAAGGCTCAAGGCTCGATACCCAAACGAAGCCATCATGTGAGCATTGGGCATAGAGCATTCGGCATTGGGCGTTGATTTCCTCTCAACTCCGCTCCAGTACCTAAAAGGAGTCGGCCCGCGCAAAGCCGCTGACCTCACCCGCGCGGGCCTCGTCAGCGTCGAAGATCTTCTCTATCGGCTGCCGTTCCGGTACGAGGACCGCAGCCGCATGCAGCCGATCGCGTCGCTGCGCGCCGGCGCCAAGGCCGCAGTGATCGGCGAGATCAAGAGCGCCCATCTGGCGGTCACACGGCGCCGCGGCTTCAAGATCTTCCACGCTATCGTCGGCGATCAGAGCGGCGCGATTCGCTGCACCTGGATGAATCAGGCATTTCTGGCCGACATCCTCAAGCCCCACCTGCAGGTCGTGATCTTCGGCGATGTGAAGCTCGACTCCACCGGGCTGCATTTCCTCAACCCTCAATACGAGCTGGTCTCGGACGATCTTGCATCGGTGCATACCGCACGCGTCGTGCCGTTCTACGAGAAGACGGGCATGGTGACGCCGAACATGCAGCGTCGCCTGGTGCGGCAGGCGCTCGATCAGCTTCCAGACGTTCCCGACGTTCTGCCGCAGGAGATCCGTACGCGCCTCTCGCTCGTCTCTCGTCGCCAAGCGCTCGAGGAGTCGCACTTTCCGCCCAACGATGCGTCAGTCGACACCTTGAACGCGTTTCGATCGCCCGCGCAGCGTCGCATGATCTTCGAGGAGTTCTTCCTGTATCAGATCGGCCACGCGTGGCGGCGGCATGCGAGCAGCACCGAGCTGAAGCCCTACGTGCCGATCGTCGACGACCGCATCCGCGCGTCGGCGGCCGCTGTTCTGCCGTTCAAGCTCACAGCCGGACAGCGGACGGCCACCAAGGAGATCGTCGACGACATGATCGCGCGCGAGCCGATGCATCGTCTGCTGCAAGGCGATGTCGGCGCCGGCAAGACGATCGTGGCGCTGCTCGCCGCCATCGTCGCGATGGAGAACGGCCTGCAGGTGGCGTTCATGGCGCCGACCGAGATCCTGGCGGCGCAGCACTACGGCACGATCGCGAAGCTCCTGGCGTCGTCCCGCTTCCGAGTCGATCTGCTGACCGGCAGCACGCCCGGTCTGCAGAAGCACACGATTGTCTCGAACATCGAGCGCGGCAGCACGCATCTGATCGTCGGAACCCACGCCCTCGTGCAGGAGCATGTGGCGTTTCACAAGTTGGGCCTCGTCGTGATCGACGAGCAGCATCGGTTCGGTGTCGCGCAGCGCGCGGCGCTTCGTGCGAAGGGACTGCAGCCCGACGTGCTGTTGATGACGGCGACGCCGATTCCGCGGACGCTGGCCCTCACCGACTACGCCGAGCTGGACGTGTCGAAGATCACGGACCTGCCTCCTGGACGGCGTCCGGTGCGGACGCTCGTCAAACCCGAGTCGCGACGAGACGAGATCTACGATCTGATTCGCACCGAGCTCGACGCCGGTCGGCAGGCGTACATCATCTATCCGCTGGTCGAGGGGTCGGAGAAGATCGATCTGAAATCGGCGACCGAAATGGCCGATCACCTCCAGGCCGAAGTGTTTCCCGCGTATCGCGTCGCGCTGCTGCACGGCCGGATGAAACAGGACGCCAAGGATCACGTGATGCACTCGTTCGCCGCCGGGCGCATTCATCTGCTGGTCTCGACGACGGTGGTCGAAGTCGGCGTCGATGTGCCGAACGCGTCGGTGATGGTTGTGGAGCATGCGGAGCGCTTTGGCCTGTCGCAGCTGCACCAGCTGCGCGGTCGCGTCGGGCGCGGGTCGTGGGATTCGTACTGCATCCTGCTGTATCAGGCGCCGTGGACCGATGACGCGCGCGAGCGGTTGAAGGCGATGGCGTCGACCAGCGACGGCTTCGTGATCGCCGAACGCGATCTCGAGCTGCGTGGTCCGGGAGATTTCTTCGGCACACGTCAATCGGGCGTGCCGGCGCTTCGTACCGGCGATGTCGTCCGCGATCGCGACATCATGGAGGAGGCGCATCGCGAGGCGAGACACCTCGTCGACGGCGGAGCACTTACTCCGGAACTGCTCGACTACGTTCAGCGCCGATGGCAGGAGCAGTTCGGGCTCATCGAGGTTGGCTAGCACGCACCATGCGCGTGATTGCAGGCCGCTACAAAGGACGCCGGCTGAAAGCGCCCACCTGGGACGGGTTGAGGCCGACGTCCGACAAGCTGCGGGAGACGCTGTTCAACATCCTGGCGTCGCGTATCGAGGGTGCGCGCGTGTTCGACGGCTATGCCGGGACGGGCGCGATCGGGATCGAGGCGCTGAGCCGGGGCGCGGCGCACGTCACCTTCGTCGAGCAGGATCGCCGGGCGCGCGTGTTGATCGAAGAGAACCTGGCCGGATGCGCCGTGGAGCGAGACTATACTATCGACAGTGGAGATGTCGCCGCGGCGCTGTCGCATCAGGCCGGCGGCACCTACGACGTGATCCTGCTCGATCCACCGTATGACAGCTCGGCGATCGACGCGCTCGAGGCGGCGGCGCGCGCCGTGGCGCCGGAGGGGCTGATCGTGCTGGAGCGCGCAACGCGACGAGAACCCGAGATGCCGGTGTCGCTCGAGCGCGTGCGAGATGTGACGTCCGGCGACAGCACGTTGACGTTCTTCAAACGGACACACGATGCCTAATCCGCCCAACGGCCGTCTTGCGGTGTTTCCGGGCTCGTTCGATCCGCTGACCAACGGTCACGTCGACATCATCCTGCGATCGGCGCGCCTGTTCGAACGCATCGTGGTGGCGGTGCTCGTGAACCAGGACAAGAAGGCGCTCTTCACTCCGGGAGAACGCGTCGAGATGATTCGCGAGGTGTTCCGCGAGTACTCGAACGTCGAGGCCGAGAGCTTCGACGGTCTGCTCGTCGAGTACGCCCGTCGTCGACGAGCGAGTGCCATCATCCGCGGCATCCGTGCGGTCTCCGACTACGAGTACGAATTCCAGATGGCCCTGATGAATCGGCACCTCGAGCCGATGCTGGAGACGGTGTTCATGATGCCGGCCGAGCAGTACACGTATCTGAGCTCGCGGCTCACCAAAGAAGTGTTCAGTCTCGGCGGCAACGTCAGTGGGCTCGTACCCGCGGCGGTCGAGGGCTGGATGCGGCGGAAACAGAAAGCGCCGGTCGGCTGATGTTTGCCCAACGCCTCGCCCAGGTGTCCGTTTCCGCAACCCTCAAGGTCGCTGCCGAAGCCGATCGCCTCAAGCGCGCCGGATACGACGTCGTCGACTTCAGCGCGGGCGAACCCGATTTCGCGACCCCCGATCACGTGAAGGCGGCGGGAACCGCGGCGATCGACAGCAACTTCACCCGCTACACCGTTGCCGCCGGCATGCAGGAGTTGCGCGAAGCGATCTGCGCGCGCTACCAGCAGGATTACGGCATCGAGATCTCGCCCGCCGAAGTGTTGATGACGGTGGGAGGCAAGCAGGCCCTCTTCAACGCCGCGCTGGCGCTGTTCGATCCGGGCGACGAGGTCGTGACGCACGCGCCGTTCTGGCCGACGATTCCCGAGCAGATCAAGTTGATGGGTGCACGGCCGGTCGTCGTGCGGACGGTGTCGAGCGACGCCTTCGCCGTGCACGCGGACGCCATCGTCGCGGCGATCACGCCACGCACGAAAGCGATCATCCTCAACTCGCCCTGCAACCCGACCGGTGCGCTCGTGAGCCAGAGCGATGCTGCCGCGATCGCCGACGTCGCGGCCCGCAACGGCATCTGGCTCATCGTCGATCTGTGCTACGAGCGCCTCATCTACGATGACGTGCCGCACAATCTACCTCGGGTGCTCTTCGATCGGCATCGAGACCGCACAGTGCTCGCGGGTTCAGCGTCGAAGGCGTATGCGATGACCGGATGGCGCTGCGGTTGGACGATCGCGCCGAAGGCTCTGACGGCGGCCTTCAATGTGATCCAAGGGCAGTCGACGTCGAACATCAGCTCGATCACGCAGAAGGCGGCGATTGCCGCGTTGTCGGGGCCGCAGGAGCCGGTCGCGCAGATGCTCGCGGAATACCGGTCGCGGCGCGACAACATCCATCAATGGCTCACCGCGCATCCGCTGATTCGCTGCCTCAAACCGAAGGGCGCGTTCTACCTGTTCGTCGATATCTCGGGGCTGCTCTCGCCTGACGGCGTCGCCTCGTCTGCCGACTTCGCCCAAGGGCTGATCGAGAAGGAGCGCGTCGTCGTCACGCCTGGTGAAGGGTTCGACGCGCCTGGGTACCTCCGCATCTCGTACGCGACGTCGATGGAGCGGTTGCGAGAGGGCGCGACACGCATCTTGAGGTTCGCCGAATCGGTGCAGCCCGCAAACGCGAGTGTCAGTTCCAAAGCCGTTCATCGATGAATTAGCGCGTCGCCTGGGCGCGGAGTCCGTACGCACCGACGAGGCCACGCTCGCAGAGTACTCGTCCGATGCGCTGGGCATCGGCCATGCGCCCGACCTCGTTATCGTTCCCGCGAGCACGGCCGAGATTGCGACGGTGGCGCGCCTGTGCAGCGAATACCGTGTGCCGATCGTGGTCCGCGGTGCGGGGACGGGCTACACGGGCGGTGCGGTGCCTACGCACGGAGGCATCGTCCTCTCGATGGAGCGTCTGAACCGCATCATCGAAATCGATGAAACCAACCTCCTGGCGGTGGTCGAACCCCATGTGATCACCGGCGAGCTGCAGCGAGCGGTCGAGCAGGTTGGCTTGTTCTATCCGCCCGATCCGGCAAGCCTGGCGTCCTCATCGATTGGCGGCAACGTCGCCGAATGCGCAGGCGGTCCGCGTGCATTCAAGTACGGCACGACGAAGAGGTATGTGCTCGCGCTCGAAGCGGTGTTGCCGAACGGTGAGATCGTCAATACCGGTTCGAAGGCGGTGAAGAACGTCGTCGGCTACGACCTCACGCAACTGCTCGTCGGATCGGAAGGGACGCTGGCGATCATCACCCGCATCACGCTGCGGCTGATCCCGAAACCGCCCGCGCGCGCCACGTTGTCGGCATTCTTCCCGACGGTCCGCCGGGCGGTCGACGCGGTCACCGCACTGATTCAACGTCGCGCGGTGCCATCGTCCATTGAACTCGTGGACGTCGATTCAATCCGCGCCGTCGAAGCCTATCTTGGCCGAAGCGTGGCACCCCCGGGCTCGGATGCTCTCTTGATCGTCGAGTGCGATGGGGCCGCCGTTGCGGTCGAAGAGGAGCTGGAGCGCGTGTTCGGAGCTTGTCGTGAGAGCGGCAGCCTGCAGATCACGCGCGCCTCGACGGATGCCGAGCGCGAAGACGTCTGGAGCGTCCGACGGCGGCTGTCACTCGCGCTGCGCGCCACCGGCTTGCTCAAGATCAATCACGACGTGGTGGTGCCACGGGGGCGGATCGTCGATCTCTTCGACACCATTGCCGCTCTCAAGGCGCGCCATCAACTCCAGATCGCATCGTTCGGGCATGCCGGCGACGGCAACATTCACGTGAACCTGATGATCGATCGGCACGATCGGGCCGCGCGCGAGCGGGCACGAGTCGCGGAGCGCGAGCTGTTCGAACGGGTCGTCGCGCTCGAGGGTTCGATCAGCGGCGAGCATGGCATCGGCTTCGCCAAAGCCCCGTACATCGGCATCGAGCTGTCGCCCGAGACGATCGCGCTCATGAAACGCGTGAAGACCGCGTTCGATCCGCACGGCATCCTGAACCCGGGAAAGATCTTTCCCTGATTACTTCGGCGACAGGATGAACTGATTGCCGTCGACGTCCTTGAACATCGCAAACGTGCCCCACGGCTCCTTCTTGGGCGGCGACAGGAACTCGACGCCGCGGGCCTTGAGCTCCTCATACGTGCGGTCGACGTTGTCGCACGCCAGCGTGCCGTAGAACGATCCCGGCGCCTGCGCCGTGGTCGCGAACAACACCACGCGCGTGTCCGAGGTGCCGACGCGCAGCTCGATCCAGCGCTGGCCGTCGCCGTGGGGCTGATCGGTCAACACGCGAAAGCCAAGCTTGTCGGTGTAAAAGGCGAGCGAGCGATCCTGGTCGCTGGTCGGGATGGTGATGAACTTCACATGCGTGATCACGCCGACACCTCCGATGTCGCGAGTCACTCTACGGTCCGGCAGTCGTCGTGTAAAGCCCTTCTGATTATCGCTATAGTGATAAACACCATGCGCCTTATTCTCGATCGCTACATCGTCGACAGCCTGATGCCGGACCTCGTCGGCCACGACAAACAGCCGTCGGCCTTCATCGTCTTTCTGTATCTGTGGTCGCGGGCGACGATGCGACGCGGGCCGCAGGGGATGCAGGGTCGGCGCTTCGTCGCCAGTCTGCGGCAGATCGCCTTCGACACCGGTTTGTCGAAGAGTGCCGTGCAGCACGCGATCCGCACGCTGAAGCGGCGGCGGTTGATTCACGCGCAGCAGGCGTCTGCGACCGCCGCACCCGATTACCTGGTGAACGCGCCGTGGCGGCGCTGACCCTCAGTGGTTCGCAACCAGGAGCACGCTCACACGGTCATCAGGGTCCGGCTGCACGAGCGTGCCGAGTCGAAGATTCGCGCTGTTCACGTAGTCCACCCGTCCGAGCGTCTGGAGCGGAGTACCCAAGGCGGCTTCGATCGCCTTCACATCGTCGGCCTGCGCCACGAACAGTACTCGTTGCTGCTGTCGGGCGAGCTCTGCCGCCTGCTCGGCGTCGAAAGCCTGCACCAGCCTGAAGTGAGTGTAGAAGGTGAGATTGCGGACGAACACGTTGTAGATGCACACCGGCTCGTTGGCAGCGCGGTTCGCTTGCACGAGCTCGGCCATCTGCTCGACAGCTTCCGGCCGGCGGCCAGCAAGCGCGCCGAACTGCACGGCCAGCAGGAGCGCAACGGCGGCAATCGGTCCGACCAGCGGTAATGCAGACCATCTCTTGGTGAACGCGAGTGTGGCAAATGCGATCGCGGCGATGACCGAGATGACAGCAGCCGTCCAGGTGAGGAGCGGAAAGGTGTTAATGAGAAGCGGCTGCACGTTGATGAAGAGAACCGCGAGCACTACGAAGAACAGAGCGGTAATCCAGGTGCCGACGCGCAGAGCCGGCTGCGGCCGGTCGGGTCGCGCTCGCGAGGCGTCGATTCGATCCGTGAGTGCCTGCGCGAGCAGCACGGCGACGGGTGGGAGTACCGGCAGGATATAACGCGGCTGTTTGCCGACTGATAGTGTGTAGAAGAGCAGGGGCATGACGGCCCATGTCAGTAGCACCCATTGGAAGTCCGAGGGTTTCCATGTTCGTCGCACGTAATCGAACAACGATCGACCGGTGAACATTCCCAAATAGATGGACCACGGCAGCATGCCGCCGAGCAGCACCGCGAGGTAGTACCAGATCGGTCGCGCATCGTTGAAACGGCTGGTCGTGAACCGCTCGATGTTGTCGCCAACGAAAAAGCTCTGAAAGTACGCCGTGCCATGTTCACGCCACATCGCGACGTACCAAGGAAGTCCAACGACCGCGAAGATCAGGACCGCCAGCGCGAGACCGCGAGGATCCAGACGAACCGAACGCCGGAAGCGCCACCAGACTGGCACGAGCACAACGGCTGGAAGGGCGAGCGCCACAGGACCCTTCGTGAGAAACCCAAGGCCGGTCGCAAGACCAGCAAGAGCCCACGCGCTCAACCATGGTTCACCGCGCATGGCGCGCTCGAGAGCGCGTAACGACGACCAGATGGCCAGGGTGATGAAGAACGTGAGCGGCAAATCGGGCAACGCCCATCGAGCGAGGGCGAAGCAGCCGAACGACGTGGCGACGATGGCACCCGCCAGCCATGCCGCGTCTTTTCGTATCGGTGGCGGGATGATCGCCCACGTGAGCAGCACGACACCGACGCCTGACATCGCCGACCAGAATCGCGCGGCGGCTTCGTCAGGACCGGTGAGCAGATAGGTGGCGGCTGTGAGCCAATAGTACAGAACCGGCTTCTCGAAGCGGTTTTCGTAATTGAAACGCGGCGTCAGCCAGTCGCCGCTCTCGACCATCTCCCGTGAGGCTTCGGCGTAGTAGCCCTCGTCCGAATCGGTGATCGCCTGTCGTCCGAGGCCAAGAAAGAACGTGAAGAAGCAGAGGATCAGGAGACTGAGGGCCGGCCGCTGCACGTTGACGTCATTCTAATTCTCATTCCGAGACGTGCTGCGATAATCGAGTCATGTCGAAGACGGTGGCCGTCGTCGGAGCATCCAACGATCGGCGGAAGTTCGGCAACAAGGCCCTGCGAGCATTTCGCGCCGAAGGCCATACCGTGATCCCGATCAACCCGCACGAGGCGCAGGTGGAAGGGTTGCGCGCGTATCCGTCGGTGCTCGACGTGCCCGGACCGATCGATATGGCAACCGTGTATGTGCAGCCTGATATTGCGATGCGGCTGCTGTCGGAGTTCGAGCGCAAGCAGATCGGCGAGATCTGGATCAATCCTGGCGCCGAGAGCGACGAACTGATCGAGGAAGCGAGTCGCCGCAAGCTGAATGCGATCTTCGCCTGCAGCATCATCGGCGTAGGTCGCAGCCCGAGCGAGTTCTAGCCTGTCCGTGAGGTGCGCGTGATTACTGTCAGGTTGCGGAAGAACGGCCCGTACGTCATCGAAGGGGATGAGGCGCGGGTCATCGACTGGAACGGCGTGGAATATCAGGCGGCTCGGAAGCCGATCGCGTTGTGCCGCTGCGGGGCGTCGACGACGAAGCCCTTCTGCGACGGCACCCACTCGAAGATCGGGTTCGCCGCCGCAGAAGAGGCGGTCAGGAACGAGACGCCCTAGCGGGCCGGCACGCGAACGTCGAACGCCGACGCGAGCGTGGTGTTGAGCTCCATGCCCGAGGCGAGCTCGACTTCCTTGCCGCGCGTGGCGAGCACGGTGCCGGTGCCGGCCGCGCCGCCGATCGCCGCGCCTTTGGCCGCACCGCTCGCGCCGCCAACGATGCCGCCGATCACCGCGCCGATACCGGCGCCGCCGCCGATCTTCGTGATGTCACCCTTGGTATCAGCGGCGCCATCGAAACTGAGTTCGGCCGAGCGAAGCTTGTCGCGCTGACCGTTGATCTCGACGTCGGTGAAGCGCAGCGCGAGATGCGAGCGACCCTTCACTCGACCCGAGCGTTCGACCGCGGTGACGTTGCCGTGGAGCACAGCGCCGGCCGGAATCACGGTGGTGCCGTCGACCACGACAGGCTGTTTCACGCGCGCTCTCACCTGATCTTCGACCTGCGCGTTTTCAGAAGAGACCGCAGTCACCAATTCGAGCGCGAGCGCAGTGCCGGCCGGAGCCGTCACCTCGCGGAACGTCGGACGCGGAGGCTCGGCTGGCGCAGCCGGAGCGGATGGGGCTGCCGCTCGCGGCTCGGTCGCCGAAGCGGGTGCTGACGAAGCGCTCGACGACGCCGAGCTGCGGGGCGCTTGCCGCGCAGGTGCAGGCGTGGGTCGTGGCGCAGGGGCCGGAGTCACGGGTGCCGGCGCGGGCGGTTGAGCGCTCGGTTGTTCTGGCGCGGGTGCCGCCGCGGGTGGCGCGGCCGCGGGTTCGGGCTGTGGCGCGTTGCTGCCGCTGCCCGAGCAGCCAGCCGCGATGGCAGAACTGAGCAGGGCTGCGGTCCACCAGTGCTTCGTCATTATCGTTACCTCTTGCTGGGGAGTGTTCAAGGATCGGGCCGTACGAAGGCCACGTCAAATCGCCCCATTTCCGGCTGAGTGTCCTCAGTTGCGAACGATTCTGATGCAGTCGATACACGCTGAGGGAACCCAGCCCAAGCATCATAGTTGCTTATCTTGTCGGAACGACTATCAATTTGACTGATATCAGACCAGCGGTGCACACTGGTTCCCATGCCCACGGACCGCACCGGCGCCCAGATCATCTGGGAGTGTCTCGTTCATGAAGGCGTCACCACCGTGTTCGGATATCCCGGTGGCGCGATCCTCCCGGCGTACGACGCGATGCTCGACTATCCGGTGCGGCACGTCCTCGTGCGGCACGAGCAGGGCGCCTCACACATGGCCGATGGCTATGCACGAGCGGGCGGCGGTGTCGGCGTCGCGATCGCGACATCAGGTCCGGGCGCGACCAACCTGGTCACTGGTATCGCGACGGCGCAGATGGATTCAGTGCCGATCGTCTGCATCACCGGCCAGGTGCCGAGCAGGTTGATCGGCTACGACGCCTTCCAGGAGACCGACATCACAGGCATCACACTGCCGATCACCAAGCACAGTTATCTGGTGACGCGCGCGCAGGACATCATGCCCGCGATCAAGGAAGCGTTTCATCTCGCCAAGTCCGGTCGTCCCGGTCCGGTGCTCGTCGACATCACCAAAGACGCGCAACAGGCACGTCTCGATTGGGAATGGGATCCGAGGCCAGTGAAACTGCGCTGGCACCGGCCGAAAGCGTCGGTGTCGCGATCCGACGTCGCCAAAGCCGTCGACTTGATCAAGGCCTCGAAACGGCCAGTGATCCTTGCGGGGCAGGGCGTGCTGCAGAGCGGCGCGATGAAAGAAGTCCGGCAGTTTGCAGAACGGATCAACGCGCCAGTGGCGCTCACGCTGCTCGGACTGGGCGCCTTCCCGGCGAGCCATCCGTTGAACATCGGCATGATGGGCATGCACGGGGAAGCGTGGGTCAACCACGCCATTCAGGAAGCCGACCTGCTCCTCGCCTTTGGCATGCGCTTCGACGATCGCGTCACCGGCAACATCAAGACCTACGCGGTGAACGCGAAGAAGATTCACATCGACATCGATCCGTCCGAGATCAACAAGAACGTGCAGGCCGACGCGGCGATCGTCGCCGATCTGCGTCAAGCGTTGAAGGATCTGCTCGACGCGATCCAACCGGCGGATCACAGCCAGTGGCTGAAGTACATCGGCTCGATGAAGGGCGATTCGGCGGTGCGCGACATCCAGACGCTGCCGGACAACGGCCACTTGTACGCTCCGCACGTCATCAACGACATCTGGCGGCTCACCGACGGCAAAGCGATTGTCGTCACCGACGTCGGCCAGCATCAGATGTGGGAAGCGCAGTACTACCATCACGAGCTGCCACGGACATTGATTACATCGGGCGGTCTCGGCACGATGGGATTCGGGCTGCCCGCGGCGATCGGCGCCAAGATGGCGAAGCCGGATGCCGAAGTGTGGGCGATCGTCGGCGACGGCGGTTTCCAGATGACGCAAGCCGAGTTGTCGACGGCGGCTCAGGAAGGCGTGAAAGTGAACGTCGCCGTGATCAACAACGGCTATCTGGGCATGGTGCGCCAGTGGCAGGAGTTCTTCTACGAACGCCGCTACGCGGCGACGCCGCTGCGCAGTCCGGACTTCGTCAAGATCGCCGAAGCGCATGGTCTTGCCGGCTTCCGTGTCGAAGGGCGTTCGGAGGTGGCCGACGTCGTACGGCGTGCGCGCGAGACCGACGGCACGGTGCTCATCGATTTCCGGGTCGAACAGGAAGACAGCGTGTACCCGATGGTGCCGGCGGGTGCCGATCTGGACGCGATGATTCGTCGACCGCAGCCCTCCGTACTGGTCGAATCAGCGGCAGACACCATCTAGATCGACTCCCAACTTCCAATTCCCAACTTCCAAACTGATCACGTTTGGCCTTGGGCGTTGGGACGTGGGAGTTGGGAGTTATCGATGCATCACACATTAGTGGCGCTCGTCGAAGATAAACCTGGCGTATTGAACCGCGTGGCGTCGCTGTTCCGGCGCCGCGCGTTCAACATCGAATCGCTGACGGTTGGCCGCACCGACGTGGCCGGCATTTCACGGATGACCGTGGTCATGGACAGCGACGAGGTGAGCGCCGATCGTGTCACCGCGTATCTGTACAAGCTGGTGAACGTACTGCAGGTCGAAGATCTGCGTGATGTGCCGACCGTGGCACGCGACCTTGCGTTGGTGAAAGTCGCTGTCGCCGGGCACGACCGCGGACAGATCCTGCGCGTGGTCGACGAGACGCGCGCCCACATCGTCGATAGTGGCGAACAGACGATGACGCTCGAGATCACCGGTGAGCCACCGCACGTCGACAAAGTGATCGCGCGCCTGGAACCGCTGGGCATCATCGAGATGGTCCGCACGGGTCAGGTCGCCATGCGGCGTGGCGACACGGCGTTGTCGGCGGCAAGGTATTCGTAACAATTTAGGAGAAAACATGGCGACGATGTTTTACGACAAGGACGCGGATATCGAGCTCATTCGAGGCCGCAAGGTGGCGGTGATCGGATACGGCTCGCAGGGTCACGCGCACGCGTTGAACCTTCAGGACAGCAGCGTCGACGTCGTCGTCGGCTTGCAGGCCGGGAGCAAGTCGGTGGAGAAAGCCAAGGCGGCGGGACTCCGCGTGATGAGCGTCGCCGAGGCGTCGGCCTGGGCCGACGTCATCATGGTGCTCATTCCCGATCAGCATCAGGCGCGCGTCTACCGATCCGACATCGCGCCGCACCTCACCGCCGGCAAGATGCTGATGTTTGCCCACGGCTTCGCGATCCGCTTCAACTGGATCGTGCCGCCCGCCAACGTCGACGTGACGATGGTGGCGCCGAAGGCGCCTGGGCATCGCGTTCGCGAGGTGTTCAAAGAGGGCGGCGGCACGCCGGGCCTCCTCGCCGTGCATCAGGACGTGACCGGAAACGGTCGTGCGACCGCGCTGTCGTACGCGCGTGGCATCGGCTGCACCCGCGCCGGCGTCATCGAAACCACGTTCGCGGAAGAAACGGAAACGGATCTGTTCGGCGAACAGGCCGTGCTGTGCGGTGGCACGAGCGCGCTGGTGAAGGCGGGATTCGAAACGCTGATCGAAGCGGGCTACCAACCCGAGATCGCGTACTTCGAGTGCCTGCACGAGTTGAAGCTGATCGTCGATTTGATGTATCGCGGCGGATTGCAGTACATGCGCTATTCGATCAGCGACACCGCCGAGTACGGCGACTACACGGCCGGCCCGAAGATCGTGACGGCTGAGACAAAGAAGGTGATGAAACAGATCCTGACCGACATCCAGGAGGGTAAGTTCGCCAAGCAATGGATCGCCGAGGCCGAGAGCGGCTATCCGAACTTCAAGCAGATGCGGCAGCAGGACGCGAACCACCCGATCGAGATCGTCGGCGCGAAGCTGCGCGACATGATGCCGTTCCTGGATCCAGTGAAATTGCCACAGGCGGCAACGGTCTCGTGAGCTCCATGCCCCCGATGAACAAATACTCTTCCCGAGTCACACAACCTCGGAGCCAAGGGGCATCGCAGGCGATGCTCTACGGCATCGGCCTCACCGACGTCGATCTGCAGAAACCGCAAGTCGGCATCTGCAGCATGTGGTACGAGGGCAATACCTGCAACATGCACCTCGATCGACTGGCAGGCGAGGTGAAGAAGGGCGTGCAGGCGGCAGGGCTCGTCGGGCTCAGATTCAACACCGTCGGCGTCAGCGATGGGTTGTCGATGGGCACCGACGGCATGAGCTACTCGCTGCCGTCGCGCGATCTGATTGCCGACTCGATCGAAACGGTGATGGGCGCGCAGTGGTACGACGCGCTGCTGACCATTCCCGGATGCGACAAGAACATGCCGGGCAGCGTCATGGCCATGGCCCGTCTCAACCGGCCGGCGCTGATGGTCTACGGCGGGACCATCCGCGCAGGCTTTGCGCAGGGCAAGCCGCGCGACATTATTTCCGCGTTCCAATCCTACGGTGAGTATCTCGCCGGCACGATCACCGACGAGCAGCGGCTCGACATCGTCCGTCACGCCTGCCCCGGTGCCGGCGCATGCGGCGGCATGTACACCGCGAACACGATGGCCGTGGCCATCGAAGCGCTCGGACTGTCGCTGCCGTACAGTTCGTCGCTGCCGGCCGAAGATCCCGGCAAGGCCGACGAGTGCCATCGGGCGGGGGCGGCGATCAAGGTACTGCTCGAGCGCGACCTGAAACCGCGCGACATCCTGACCCGCGCGTCGTTCGAGAACGCGATGGCCATGATCATGGCGGTGGGCGGGTCGACCAACGCCGTGCTGCACCTGCTGGCGATCGCGAAAGCCGCGGGCATCGAGCTCGCGCTGGCGGACTTTCAGCGCGCAAGCGATCGCGTTCCGCTGCTCGCCGATCTCAAGCCGAGCGGCACCTACGTGCAGGAAGATCTGCACGCGGTTGGCGGCACTCCGGCGGTGATGAAGCAGCTGCTCGAGCGCGGGCTTCTCGACGGCGACGCGATGACCGTCACCGGCAAGACGCTCGCTGAGAACCTGGCCGATGCTGCACCGCTGACACCGGGGCAGCGGGTGATTCACACGTTCGACGATCCGGTGAACCCGCGCGGACACATTCGAATCCTTCACGGCAACCTCGCTCCCGAGGGATCGGTCGCGAAGATCACCGGCAAGGAAGGCGAGCGCTTCTCGGGAACGGCAAAGGTCTACGACTCGGAGGAAGCGATGCTCGCCGGTCTCGAGCGCCGCGAGATTCTACAAGGGCACGTCGTCGTCATTCGCTATGAAGGGCCGAAGGGCGGACCCGGAATGCCGGAAATGCTGACGCCAACATCCGCAATCATGGGAGCGGGGCTCGGCAAAGACGTGGCCTTGCTCACCGACGGACGCTTCTCCGGCGGATCGCACGGCTTCATCATCGGCCATATCACCCCCGAGGCGCAGGAGGGCGGCCCGATTGCGCTCGTGCGCGACGGCGATCCGATCACGATCGACGCCACTGCGTGCACGCTGACAATGGATGTCGATGAGGCCGAGATGGCGCGACGGCTGAAGGCGCTCGTCACGCCGCCGCTGAAGGCGACGAGTGGTGTGCTTGGAAAGTACGTGCGCCTGGTGAAGTCCGCATCCGAGGGCTGCATCACCGACTGACGCAGCGTCGTAAGAGAGGCGGGTGTGAAGACCCGCCTCTACGCCGAGTGATCTCCGACTACCAGCGAGGTTCGCTTCTGCGTGATGGGCCGCGATTGCCGAATCCGCCGCCACCGCCTCCGGCGCGCGGTGCGGGAGGCTTGGCTTCGTTCACGGTGAGCCGCCGTCCGCCGAACTGCTGGCCGTTCAGTTCGCTGATTGCTTTCTGCGCGGCATCATCGTTCGCCATTTCGACAAACGCGAAGCCGCGCGCACGACCGGTATCGCGATCACGCATGACCGTGATTGTTTCGACGGCGCCAGCCTGCGTGAAGAGATCCTGCAGATCCTGCTCGTTGGTTTCGTACGGAATGTTGCCGACGTAAAGTTTCCGACCCATCACAATGCACTCCTGCATCCTCGGCGGATGCTGCTCCGATCCGAGACGACGCGTTGCGAAAACCAGCCTGAGCGACGAACGCTCGGCTCAACGGCATGCAGGAAGATCGAAGGGCGGATCGACCGAAGGCGTGAACTAAGCGGCAGGCTAAGCTTTCAAGTGGCGGGAGTATGACACACCACGCAAGAAGTGTGTAAGACGGAAAGGCCCTGAGATGAGGTTGGGATCGCACCTGATGCTACCTCGGCGGTAGCATCAAGTGTTCGATAACAGGCGATCAGGATGGGAGGCGAAAGCGTCCGTCAGGCGTATGCCTGAGGAAACCCTCGTCGACCAGACGCTTCAGAATGTCGCGGCACTCGTCGGCATTCAGCTGGAAGAGCCGCGCTGCTTGTTCGACGGTTGGTGAAAAGCCGCGCATCTCCACGAACTCGCAACGAACCCGATCCGCGACGTCGTGGCGATGAGTCGGCGCAGCTGTGCGTCGGTAGTTGAGTGACGTGATCGAGAGGGGCCGCGGCGCAACGTCAAGGGAAGAGACGGAACGCCGAGTTGCCTTCGGAGCGCTTTGAGACATAGCGACAACCTCCGAGACGGGAACAACTCTTTCGACGATACGCTCGACGACTCGGGACGTCAAGCGAGTTTCGGCCGAGTCAATGAATATTTGATGGAGGTACGACCGGTGTCGTCTCGCGCTCGGCGTGCGGCGGAGGTGTCGGTGCGCCGAGCATGCGTCGCAATTCGTCGCCTTCCATCACTTCGATGTCGAGCAGCCGACGCGTGATGCGTTCGAGCACGTCGCGTTTGTCGGTGAGGATGCGACGGGCGTGCTCGTGCGCGTCAGTCATGATGCGTTTGACTTCGCCGTCGATGAGGCGCGCGGTGTCTTCCGCGTAGGAACCGCGCTCGGGACCGAGCGGGATATCCAAGAATCGATTTCGTTTGTTCCCGTCGTAGTGCACGACGCCAAGCGCCTCACTCATGCCCCACTCGGTCACCATGGCGCGGGCGATGTCGGTGGCGCGCTGCAGATCGTTTTGAGCTCCGGTCGAGATCTCGCCCAGCGCGATCTCCTCGGCGGTGCGTCCACCCAGAAGAACCGCCAGCTGCCCGAGCAGGTCCTTTCGCTGCATCAGATAGCGGTCCTCGAGCGGAAGCTGCATCGTGTAGCCGAGGGCGCCGAAACCGCGTTGCACGATGGAGATCTTGTGAACCGGATCGAGGCCGGGAATCGTGGTCGCGACGACCGCATGACCCGACTCGTGATAGGCGACGATCTCGCGTTCTTTCCGGCTCATCACGCGCTTCTTTTCCAAGCCGGCGATGAGGCGATCGATGGCTTCGTCGAAATCACTCATCTCGACGGCGGTTTTGTCCTTGCGCGCGGCCAGCAGTGCGGCCTCATTGACGAGGTTGGCCAGATCGGCCCCGGCGAAGCCAGCCGTTCGGGCCGCGACAATCCGCAAATCGACTTCCGGCGAGAGCTTGACGCTCCTGGCGTGAATGCCGAGCACTTCCTCGCGCCCCTTCACGTCCGGTTTATCGACAAGGACCTGCCGATCGAAACGCCCGGGACGCAGCAGCGCCGGGTCGAGGACCTCGGGACGATTCGTGGCAGCCATGATGATGATCGCCTTGCGCGAGTCGAAGCCGTCCATTTCGGCCAGCAGCTGATTGAGCGTCTGCTCGCGCTCCTCGTGCGATCCCATCGGGCTTTGCACGCGCGCGCGTCCGAGCGCGTCGAGCTCGTCGATGAAGATGATGCATGGCGCTTTCTGCTCGGCCTGCGCGAACAGATCCCGCACCCGCGCCGCGCCGACGCCGACGAACATCTCCACGAACTCCGATCCACTCAGGCTGAAGAAGGGCACCTTCGCCTCGCCGGCAACCGCGCGCGCCAAAAGCGTCTTGCCGGTGCCAGGAGGACCGACGAGCAACACGCCTTTCGGGATCCGTCCACCGAGCTGTGTGTACTTCCGCGGGTTCTTCAGGAACTCGACGATCTCCTTCAGCTCCTGCTCGGCCTCATCGACGCCGGCCACATCCGTGAAGCTCACCTTCACGTCGTCTTCCGCGAAGACGCGATGCTTGCTCCTCGCGAACGACATCACGCCGCCCTCGGCGCCGCCGATGCGGCGCGAGAAGTACGACCACATCGCGAAGATAAAGAGCAGCAGCAGAATCCATCCGAGCACCTCAGGTACCCAGCGGCTCACGAACTCGCCGGCGTACTTGACGCCGGTTCCATCGAGCTCCTCGAGCAGATGTGGATCCTCGATGCGTGTCGTGCTGAACGCTTTCGATCCGTTCACCTCGCGCTTGTAGGTGCCGACGATCGTCTGTTCACCGACAGTCACGTCCGACACGAGGCCGTTGCGGACCGCTTGTTTGAACTCGCTGTAGGTGATCGGTTTGCCGTTCGGCGTGAGCAGCCAGGTCTGGACGAGCGCGAGCACCAGCAGGACACCGAGCACGTACCAGATGCCCGATCGCCGCGGTGCACCGAACATGCGGCGATCGACGGGACGCTTGTCTCGCGGGTTCATGCCCGGCGGCGTGCGAACGTTGCTCACAGTGTGCCTATGCGTTGACGATGGCGCTCTTCTTCTCGAACGTCACTCCATTGTCGCCCACGTCTACCACGACGCGGTCGCCTTCGCCGAATTCCCCCTGCAGCACCCGCAGAGCCAGCGGATCGAGGACCAGCCGCTGAATCGTACGCTTGAGCGGCCGGGCGCCGTACATCGGATCGTATCCTTCCGCGACGAGAAACGCCTTGGCCGCATTGGTGAGCTCGACTTTGATCTTCCGTTCCTCCAGACGCTTGAGCAGCCCACGAATCTGGATGTCGATGATCTGCTGCATGTGCTCGAGCCCGAGCGCATGGAAGATGATGATCTCGTCGACGCGGTTCAGGAATTCGGGGCGGAAATGCTGCCGAAGCACATCCATCACGCGTCGACGCACCCCTTCGGACAGCTCGCCGCCCTCGAGCTTCTCACTCGAGGCATCGGCGATGTGCTGACTGCCGAGATTTGAGGTCATGATCACGACGACGTTCTTGAAGTCGACCGTTCGACCCTTGCTGTCCGTGAGGCGGCCGTCATCGAGCAGCTGCAGCAGTACGTTGAGTACTTCGGGATGCGCCTTCTCGATCTCGTCGAAGAGCACCACGGCGTACGGACGGCGCCGAACGGCCTCGGTCAACTGTCCGGCCTCGTCGTAGCCGATGTATCCCGGCGGCGCACCGATCAGACGCGACACGGTGTGCTTCTCCTGATACTCCGACATGTCGATGCGAATCATCGCGTGCTCGTCGTCGAAGAGGAACTCGGCGAGCGCGCGTGCGAGCTCCGTCTTGCCGACACCGGTCGGTCCCAGGAAGATGAAGCTGCCAAGCGGACGATTCGGATCCTGCAGGCCGGCGCGGGCGCGGCGAATCGCATTGGCCACCGCCGTGATCGCCTCGTCCTGACCGATGACGCGTTCGTGGAGACGTTCCTCCATGCGAATCAGCTTCTGGATCTCGCCCTCCATCAGCCGGCTCACCGGGATGTTGGTCCACTTGGCCACCACCTCCGCGATGTCCTCCTCGTCGACTTCCTCCTTCAGCATGCGTTGACTCTGTTGCAGATTGGCGAGCCGCTGCTCCTCGTCTCGAATCTGGCGTTCGAGCTCCGGGATTCGGCCGTACTGCAGCTCTGACGCTTTGGCGAAATCGCCACTGCGCTCCGCGTCAGCCTTCTGGCGTCGTGCCTCCTCGAGCCGCTCCTTGAGTTGACTGCTGCTTTGAATCGCATCCTTCTCCTGCTGCCAGTGTGACTGCAGGCGGGTCTGCTCCTCCTTGAGATCGGCCAGTTCTTTTTCGAGCCGCGTCAAACGCTCGGCGGACGCTTTGTCGGTTTCCTTGCGAAGCGCCTCGCGCTCGATCTCGAGCTGCATGATGCGACGGCCGACCTCGTCGAGCTCCGCGGGCATCGAGTCGATCTCCATGCGCAGCTTCGAGGCCGCTTCGTCGACCAGGTCGATGGCTTTGTCCGGGAGGAAGCGATCGGCGATGTAGCGGTGCGAGAGCACGGCGGCAGCGACCAGCGCCGAATCCTTGAACCGAACTTTATGGTGAATCTCGTACCGCTCGCGCAGACCGCGCAGGATCGAGATCGTGTCTTCGACGGTCGGCTCGCCAACCAGCACCGGCTGGAAGCGCCGTTCGAGCGCGGCGTCCTTCTCGATATGTTTGCGGTACTCGTCGAGTGTCGTCGCTCCGATCGTGTGCAGCTCGCCTCGCGCCAGCATCGGCTTCAGCATCTGCGACGCGTCCATCGCGCCCTCGCCGGCGCCGGCGCCGACGACGGTGTGCAGCTCGTCGATGAAGAGGATGATCTGACCTTCGGATTCCGTAATCTCCTTGAGCACCGCCTTGAGCCGCTCTTCGAACTCGCCGCGGTATTTCGCGCCGGCTACGAGCGCCCCCATGTCGAGCGCGAAGATCTTCTTATTCTTCAGGCCCTCGGGTACATCGCCGCGGACGATGCGCTGAGCGAGTCCCTCGACGATGGCCGTCTTGCCGACGCCGGGCTCGCCGATGAGGACCGGGTTGTTCTTGGTGCGGCGCGAGATCACCTGGATCACGCGGCGCACTTCTTCGTCGCGGCCGATCACCGGATCGAGCTTGCCTTTCTTCGCGAGATCGGTGAGATCGCGACCGTAGCGCGACAGCGCCTCGTAGGTCGATTCCGGATTCTGCGAGGTGACCCGCTGGTTGCCGCGCACCTGCGTCAGCGCTGCATACAGCGCGTCCTTCGTCACCCCGTGGCGCTGGAGCAGTTGCGCAGCGGGGGAGCGTCCGACTTCGGTGGCAAGCGCGACCAGCAGATGTTCAGTGCTGACGTAATCGTCTTGTAGGCGCTGCGCCTCTGCCTGCGCCGAGTCGAAGACCAGCTTCATGCGCGGCGACAGACGCAGATCCGCCCCGTACGCCTGCGGCAGACTCTTGAGCAGTGCGCGCGCTTCGGCGGCAATCTGCGGCGGCTGCACATGCATCTTCTGCAGGATCGACGGGACGATACCGCCGGACTGCTCGACGAGTGCCACCAGCAGATGCTCGGGCACGACCTCCGAATGTTGCTGGTCGGAGGCCAGGTTCTGTGCGGCGACGACCGCTTCCTGAGCCTTCTCGGTGAACTTGTTGATATTCATGACGACTAATCACGCGCGGGCTGAGCCCGCGCTCTAGGCGGCACCGCTCTAAGCGGCGCTGTGTCCTTTCGCTGCGTCGCCGCTCGCTTTGCGCAGCGCTTCCCAGAGCTCGCGCTCTTCGGTGGAGAGATCCGCGGGCAACTGCACCTCGATGCGCGCGTACAGATCCGCTTTGTCTTCAGGCTTGCCGACCGTCGGCATGCCGTATCCTTTCAGTCGAAAAATCTGCCCGTTCTGTGTCAGCGGCGGGATGCGGAGACGTGCGGGCTTCCCGCTCAGCGTCATGACCGACGCCTCACCGCCAAGTACCGCTGTCATCACCGGCACCAGCACCTTCGTGTAGAGGTCGCGCCCTTTCAGCTCGAACACGGGGTGCGGTGCGAGTCGGACCCGCAAATAGAGGTCGCCGGCGGCGGCGCCACCCTGACCCTGTTCGCCTTCACCACTGATGCGAACGCGTGAACCGTCGATGACACCCGCCGGGATGCGCACATCCACACTGCGAGCATGTCCGTCGTGCCGCAGCGACAACCGATGCGTCGATCCGCGATAGGCGTCCTCGAGCGGGAGCTCGATCTCGTTTTCGATGTCGCGGCCCGGTCGCTGGCGAACGCGTCCAGCGCCGCGTGGCTCGCGCTGCGCACCGCCCGTGCCGCCGCCGAAGAATGTGGTGAAGAAATCGGAGAACGGGTTCGAGTCGCCGAAGAGTTCTTCCATCTCTTCTTGCGTCATCCCGCGGAAGCCGCCGCCGCCCGTGCCGCCGACATTCCAGGATCCCGCGAACGGATTGGCGCCGCCTTGCGCCCCGGCCTGCTCGTACATCCGCCAGTTGGCGCCGAGCTCGTCGTACTTCTTGCGCTTCTCGGGATCGCCAAGCACCTCGTACGCCTCGTTGACCTCTTTGAACTTGGCTTCGGCGGTCTTGTCGCCCGGGTTCACGTCGGGATGCAGCTTGCGGGCGAGCTTGCGAAACGCCTGCTTGATCTCCTTTTCCGTGGCCGTCTTCGGCACGCCGAGCGTCTTGTAGTAGTCCTTGAACTCCACCGATCGCGTCTCCGTCTCTGCGTCGAGAGCGGCGGTCAGAGACCGATGGCGTCGCTCAGGCGACGCATCTCGGTCAGCAATTGCCTGCGACCCGCTCCGGTGTTGAGCGTGTTCTCGTCGAGCAACGGGCGCATGCGTTGCACGACTTCTGCCACGGCGAGCAAACGTTGTACGCCCGCCAGGTTCACGCCCAGCTCGTCGACGAGTCGCTTGATCAATCGAAGCCGCTCGAGTTCTTCACGCGCGTACAGCCGCATGCTGCCGACCGATCGCGCCGGCTGGATCAGTCCCAGCCGTTCGTATTTGCGGAGCGTCTGCGGGTGCATGCCCAGGAGCTCCGCGGCCATGCTGATGAAATACAGTTCCGGCTCGATTCGCATAGGCAATACGTGGTGCGCGCCCTCGACAAGTTGATACGAGTCGAGTATAGGCCTTGATACGAGGCGTGTCAACTTCGCAGGCCGCCGCACAACGCTCGAGCCGGGGTTCGCGTTAGTATCGGAAGGCGTCCTTGGACATCACCGCTCCAGATCTCTTCACCATCGGGCTCCTCGTCGTCCTCGAAGGCCTCCTCAGCGCCGACAACGCGTTGGTGATGGCCATCATGGTTCTGGGGCTTCCCAGGCGCGAGCACAAGGCGGCGCTGCGCTACGGCCTCATCGGCGGCTTCGCGTTCCGCATCGTCGCGACGCTGCTCGCCGTCTATCTGATTTCGATCGCGTGGGTGAAACTCGTCGGCGGCCTCTACCTGCTGTACCTGACCTACTCACATTTTTTCGGGCAACCTGAAGGCGGCGATCGACGACGGCCCCCGCGAGCCAAGCCGATGCTGGGACTGTCGGCGTTCTGGGCCACCGTGGTCCGCGTCGAAGTGATCAACCTCGCGTTCTCGATCGACTCGATTCTCGTCGCCGTGGCGATGTCGCCGAAGAAGTGGGTGGTGATCTCGGGAGGCATTCTCGGCATCGTCGCGATGCGGCTGGTGGTGGGCCAACTGCTGCGCCTGGTGCAGCGCTATCCGGCGCTGGTCGACGGCGCGTTCGTGATCATCGCCTGGGTCGGCATCAAGCTGTGTATCGAGTACTTGCACGCCGCGCACTACGTGGGCTTCGAGATCCCGCAGTGGCTGTCACTCGGACTGATCGTGGTGATCTTCGCGGTCGCGTTCGTCTACGCGAAGATGCAGGGACCCGTGCCGGACGAGGAACTGGCCTCCGACGACCTGGACGAGGACGTCAATTCCTCGCGGCGGGCGTGAGCATCGTCTCGCGACGGTCGTTGCCACGCATGTAGACGACCTTCACCGGCTGACCGATCTTCAGGAGATCGAGCGCGTAGGTGTAGTCGTAGATGTTCGTGATGGACTGTCCGGCGATCTCGATGATGATGTCGCCCTTCTGCAGGCCCGCCTGTTCCGCCGGACCGCCGCCGATCACGCCGCTGAGGAGCAGGCCCTTCGCATTCGACGTGTAGTCGGGAACGGTTCCGGTGAAGACGCGCACACCGGTCCGACTGACCGTCTGCGAGGACTGTTCGACTTTGGCGAATTGCGGAGGCTCGCTCTGATCCATGAGCCGGTTCACGACCCCCGCGGCGAGCGACGCGATGCGGTCCAGATCCTCGTAGTCGATCTTATCCGCCGTGTCGGACGGCTTGTGGTAGTCGGCGTGTGCGCCGGTGGTGAAATTGAGGCTCGGCACGCTCACCTGATTGAACGTCTGCACGTCGGTGGGCTGATACGGATCGGGCTGCAACGTCAGATCGAAGCCGGCTGCGACGTTGGCGCGCTCGAGGAGCGTCGCCCATCCGAGGCTGGTGCCGGTGGCCTGCACGGCGAGTTTGTTGTCGTGCATGCGTCCCACCATGTCGAAGTTCAGATAGGCGGCGATCTGGTTCATCGGTAGTGGAGGAGAGGTGACGAACGCGTTCGAGCCGACCAGTCCCATCTCTTCGGCCGACCAGAACGCCACCAGCAGATTGCGGCGCCTCACCGGCTGCTTGGCGAGCGCTTCGGCGATCGCCATGATTGCCGCACTGCCGGATGCGTTGTCGTCGGCGCCCAGATGTGGTTTGCCGGCGTCGTCTTTGGCGGCAAGCGAGTTGCCGTTTCGCCCCATACCGAGATGATCGTAATGCGCACCGATCGCGACCCACGGTTTTGCTGCCGTCGGAGTCGCGGCGGTCGCCGGCAGATAGCCGACGACGTTGCGTCCAGTCTGCTTCTCGCGCACGAGCGACGTTTTGAGAGTGACGGTGACGTTGGGAAGAGGGAAGCCGGCAACGTGCGGATTGCCGCTGTCGAATTGCTGCTGGACGTCTTTCAGCGGTTTCGATCCCGCGAACAGCGCATCGGCAACTCGCGAGGTGACGCTCGCCGCGGCGATGCCCGATCCCGAGAGCGCGGTATCGAACGAGATCGGCACGGTCTGACCTGCGTTCGGCGAACGCGGGCCGGTGACAACGAGCAGCGCCTTTGCGCCACGCTGCCGCGCCGCCAGCGCCTTGTAGCGGAGATCGGAATAGCGCAGGAGGATCGCGCGCGTCTGCGGGTCGGCGTCTTCGGGGAAATAACGCAGCACCACGACGACCTTGTCCTTTACGTCGAGCGTCGCGTAGCTGTCGTAGCCGAAGTTCTGCGACTCGGGGACGACAATGCCGTACCCGGCAAACACCGCCGATCCAGTGATCTCGGTATCGTCCGAGAACGAAAGCGACAGCACGTCCTGCGGTGCGTTGAACGTCGACGAGCCGACCACGATCCGCGAGCCGCCGTCGCGGCTTCCAGCTGTGAAGTCGAACGGCAGGAAGAGACTGTCGCGTCCGGGCAACGGCTTCGCGCCCAGTCGTGTGAGCTGCGCCGCGAGGTAGTCTCCCGCGAGTCGCTCTCCCGCCGATCCCGCCTCCCGACCCGCAAATCGCTCCGAGGCCAGCGTCTCGACGTAGGTGCGTGTGCGGAAGGTCGCCGACGACTGCGAGAACGTCGCCGCCGTGCTGAGCGCGACGGCCGCAGTGATCGCAACAATTGCCGTTCGCGTGCTTCGCATCATGGCTTCCTTGGGCCCGCAGCCGCCAGCGCCTCGAGCGCTTTCTGATGATTCCATTGCGCCAGATAGATCTGGCCTTCACGCCCGCCGCCGCGGCTCGACGTCCACGCCAGCTGGGTGCCGTCAGGGGAGGGGACCGGCAGTCCATCGAAGCCGTCAGAATACGTGACCCGAACCGGTTCCTTCTTGCCGTCGATGTCCACCATGAACAGCTCGAAGTTGTCGAAGCCCAGCTTGTTCGACGCGAAGATCACGTACTTACCGGACGGGTGGATGTACGGCGCCCAACTCATCGCCTTGAAATCGGTGAGCTGGTGATCATCGGTGCCATCGAGGTTCATCGTGTGCACGTCAGCGATGACGCCAGCCTCATTGAAGCGCCGCCAGATGATCCGCTTGCCATCGGGCGAGAAGAATGGACCGCCGTCGTAACCCACCACATGCGTGAGGCGCTTGGCATCGGAACCGTCGCCATCGGCGCGCATGATGTAGATCTCGGCGAAGTAGCTGGGATCGGTGTCGAGCTGTTTCTGTTCGGCAGGGGAGAGTCGTCGACTGTAGGCCTCGCGCGTCGAGGTGAACACGATCCATCGACCATCGGGCGAGTAGCTGCCCTCCGCGTCGTAACCGCGGGCGTTCGTCATTCGTTTGTACGTACCCGTCTTCGCGCTGCGGACGTAGATTTCCATTTCCGGGTCGTAGTCCCACGAATACCGGCGCTCCTGCCCGGACGCTCTGAACTTGAGCTCCTCGTCCTGAAGCTGCTTCGATTTCGGGTCGTGATGCGTCGAGGCGAATTCGATGTCGCCGGTGACCGGATTGATGAACGAGCAGGTCGTCTTCCCCATGCCCGGTGACACCCGGGTGACATCGCCGCTCGACAGGTCCATCACGTAAATCTGATAAAAAGGATTGCCCGGTTCACGCTCGCTCTGGAAGACGAGCTTGGTGCCGTCCTTCGACCAGTACCCCTCGCCAGCCCGCCGTCCCTCGACCGTGAGCCGGCGGATGCGAGTGAGGAAATCGCGTTCCTGATACGGACTCTGCGCGAAAACGGGCGGCTCGGCGATGATCGCCAGCGCCCCGGCCGCCAGGGCCAGGCCGGTCAACACAAACACCGCGGTCGGACGTCTAAGTAGATGGGGCATCGGCTCCCCATAATTTATTACCATTCATCGAACGTGCGTCTGCCCCATCCAAAAGCGCTGCTGAAACTGCCGCTGAAGCTCCCGCCCATCCCGCGTTGGCTGTTTTGGGCGGTCGGGGGCGTGCTGATCGTCGTCGTGACGATGAGCGCCTCGTGGACCTTGCGCCATGCGTGGGCGATTTACAAGCTGAATCGCGGGGTCGGCGATACCGTCTTCTACGACGCCGAGGGCAAGCCGTGGTTCCATCTCGACGAGCAGCGGCGCGATGTTCCCCTCGATCAGATTGCGACCTTCTTCAAGGATGCGGTGATTGCCGTAGAGGACCACCGCTACTACCGGCATCCAGGCATCGATCCGATCGGATTGTCACGTGCCGCGGTCCACAACCTGCATTTCGGCGCCGGGGTGCAAGGAGGCAGCACCATCACGCAGCAGCTGGCGCGAACGCTGTATTTGTCGAACGTGCAGACCTACGGTCGCAAGCTCAAGGAGGCCGTGCTGGCCGTCATGCTGGAGGTGCTCCTGAGCAAGCGCGAGATCCTCGAGCTGTATCTCAATCGCGTGTATCTCAGTGGCGGCATCTACGGCGTGGAGTCGATGTCCGAGAAGATGCTGCACAAACCGGCGTCGAAGCTGTCGCTTGGAGAGGCGGCTCTTATCGCCGGCATCATCCGCGCGCCCGCTTCCTATTCACCGTGGACGCACTACGACGCGGCACGACGTCGCAGCTTCGTCGTACTCCAGCGCATGCGCGAAGAGAAGAAGATCACCGCCGCGCAGGAACAGGCCGCTCGCGCTGAAGTGATTTCGATCCAGCCGCCGCCATCGGTCTCGAGCGCACGCTACGGCTACGCCAAGGAGTACCTGCGCCAGCAATTTCGCGACATCTACGGCGGCGACAACCCGCCCGACTGGAAAGTGCAGACGACCTTCGTGCCGGCGATTCAGGAAGCCGCCGAGATCGCCGTGCGCGACGGGCTTCGACGGTTGGGCGGGCGCGACCTGCAGGCCGCACTCGTCGCGATCGATCCCGAGACCGGTAATCTGCTGGCGATGGTGGGTGGATCGGATTTCGCGGTGACGCCGTACAACCGCGCCTATCGCAGCAAACGGCAGCCAGGCTCGGCGTTCAAGCCGTTCGTCTACGCGGCGGCGCTCGAGAGCGGACTGTCGCCGGTCTCGCGACTCACCGGCCTGCGTCAGGTCGCGGTGCAAGCGCCCGAGGGTGTGTGGATTCCGCGCGACGAGCGGGCGACGGGACAAGACACGCTGACGCTGCGCGAGGCGCTGCTCGAGTCGAACAACGCGGCGGCGGTGAAACTGCAGCAGCAACTGGGAACGCGGCCCGTTCTCAGGCTCGCGAGCGACCTCGGCGTCAACGATCAGCCCAACGTCCCATCGCTGGCGCTCGGCAGCGGCCTCGTCACCCCGCTCGACCTCACCACCGCGTTCGCGGTATTCCCGAACATGGGTTATCGCGTGCGCCCGCGCGGACTCGTGCAGGTGTCGAACGCCGACGGCGAAGCGGTGCATCAGGTGCACATCGAGCGCGAGAAGATCCTGCCCGAGCAGGTGGCGTTCCAGATGGTGACGATGCTCGCGGACGTCGTCCAACGGGGAACGGGTGCGGCCGTGCGGGCGCAGGGTGTGCACGGGGCGATCGGCGGAAAGACCGGAA